>JACCDG010376607.1_pt1 | contig 59362 bp, 83 predicted proteins | sample 7442471 | NCBI WGS metagenome assembly JACCDG01 (sample SAMN15323444, study PRJNA562643) | freshwater metagenome | isolation source: river surface water | place: USA:Blue River Watershed | collected 2017-08-17 | reverse complement strand
CTCCACTATTTCAAAAACGGGGATTATCCTGGAAAGGAAATATGGGAACCAGAGGGTGGTTGGGTTGTTGTTCTTTGTGGTTTGCCAGGTTCTGGTAAAAACTATTGGATTGAACGTAATTGGAGTGGTCCAGTAATCGAATTGGATGCAATTAGAAGGCAACATAAAATCAAATGGGATGATAGGGATGCTCAGGGTTTTGTAATGCAGGAAGCAAAAGAGATGCTTAAGGTGAACCTTAGAAAAAAGCAAGATGTATTATGGAATGGTACCAATATGACTGAGCAGCAAAGATCCACAATTATTGACATTGCCTTGGAATATAGAGCAAAAATCAAGATTGTATATATTGATTGTTCTATACCAGATGCTATAAAGAGAAATCGTGAGAGGGAAGAAGAAAAACAAGTTAAGAGTTCGGTGATCGAGAAGTATGCAAGAAAAATGGAGATTCCTAATTTAACGGAGTGTCACCAATTAGAAGTCGTAGAAAATTAATGTATTTGTAAAAATGAAGTTTATAGACATAAGAAGTAAACATCATGGGTATGATATTAAATTGGATGATTCTTTATTAAAAAAAGATGAACAAAACATAAGCTTAATTGAGTACAACAAAAAATATGGGCGAGCAAAATGGGTTTATTGTGACACTTTAGAGGTGCTTTCCAATTCTAGACCCTGTAAACATTGTGGTTTAGAATTTAAAAAAATAAAAGGTTCCGTAGTTGATCCATGTTATGGTTATTTAAAAGGAGTAAGTGGTGCTTGTTGTGGGCATGGAGATCAAAATAGACAATATATTAACATGAGTGATGGCAACGGACATCAATTAACTTTTAAAGAATATAATGAAAAAAAGACACATTATAGGTTTAAAAAAATAGACAATTGGCCATTTGATTATACGTACAAAATAAAGGTTCTAAAATATAGGTGGTGGATTTTTGAAATATGGTCTACTGTTTATACGTATGTGTTGACTGATTGTGATCAGTGGCAAAAAATGGGAAATGTGTTGGAAAAAATTTATTTAGAAAAATTTTACCTGGAAGGTAAAACGACTTTTAATAAATTTTTTAGTTTATAAATTAATTGAATAAATAAGAAGTATGAAAAACTATAATCTATTAATTACTAATGGTGACATTGGAGATGTAAAAGACATTGATAAATTTGAAGCTAGTATTTGGGTGCACAATGGTTTGGTCGTTAAAAATCATGTCCCAGAAAATGACATGATTGCTTTAAAAAATTCGCTCAATCAAACTGATAAACCAACAATGGAAAGTGTGTTTAAAGAGATTGTTGAGTTGAATAGGTTGGATCCAGCAGATCACTCAAAAAGACTGTCTAAGCTTTTTGAAGAATCAGGAGAACTTGCAAAAGAAATTAATAAAGTAACTGGAAGAAAAGTGTTGTCACACGAAGACACAAAAGAGGCCATTAGAAAAAACATTTGTGATGAAGCGGCAGATACAATACAAAATGTTATTTCTTTAATAGAACCTTTTGAGATAACTCTACAAGATGTCGCAGATTCAATTTCTAATGGCAATAAAAAGTGGTTAAAAAACATTGAAAAACGCAAACAAAATGTCTAAAGTAAGCAAACAAGTACTCGTAATGAGAAAAGAATTTATTGTCGATGGTAAAAAAATAACTCCACGTAAAGGTAAATACATAGCTCAGGGTGCACACGCAGCAATGGCGGCTTTGTTAAATGAGATGTCAGAAGAAAGTTCATCTAAAGGTTCAACTTTTACTCTAAAAACAAAAGCTGGAAGCGCTATTCACGAATGGATTACTGGCAGATTTACAAAAATAACTACCTGTGTAAATACTTTAGAAGAACTAATGGTTGTTTATAACCAGGCGAAAGAAAAAGGTCTACCTTGTGCGTTAATTACTGATGCTGGTAATACAGAATTTAATGGCGAACCAACGATAACTTGCTGTGCTATTGGACCTGCTTGGGATAACGAAATTGATCCCATTACTGGAGGATTAAATTTGTTTTAAATGTTATTTTCGTATATTTGTTATTCTTAAAAGCTATACAAAATGAAATATGTAGTTATAGATGTTGAAACCACTGGTATCGACCCAGTAGACAACCAAATTTTAGAATTTGGTGCTGTTATAGAAGATAGCAATACTTGTCTTCCAATTGAAGAAATACCAAAATTTAAATGTGTGGTACATTACGATTCATATCATGGTAGTCCAATCGCTATAAATATGAATGCAAGAATATTTAAATTATTAGCAGAACATGATTCTATTAAAGATGTGTTTGCTAGGCAAGAATTCGCCAGAACAAACAATATTTTTAAACCATTTCAAATACCAAGTAAATTTTTGGAGTGGATATCTAAACACGACAAATCAATGATTGAGTCGCCATTAAATATTGCTGGTAAAAACTATGCAGCTTTCGACAAGTTGTTTTTAGATGGAGTAGATGGTTGGCAAAATAATGTAAAGTGCGAAAGGAGGTTTTTGGACCCGTCTATGATTCATGTGGATTGGAAAAATGACAAAAGGCTTCCGAGTCTTGATGAATGTTTGAACAGGGCTGGTGTAGACACAAATGTAACACATGACGCTTTACAAGATGCTATTGATACCTTGCTTTGTATCAGAGCAGATTACAATAGAAAAAAATGAAACTTTTTTAACATTTTTGCGTATAAGTTATTATGAGTGATGTATTGGTTGTAAAATTTAAAGTTCGAAGGCCGATACCTTACTATGTACCAAAAAAATGGCGAAGCTACACTTATGCAAAAATTTTCATTGACAACGAATTGAAGGGTGAGTGGTATGTAATGCAATATGGTGGCTTTAACGAGTTTTTAAAGATTGCTAAGAAAAAATATGGATTTGAAAATTTCAGAATCCAACACTGGAACTCTGAAAATAGAGATTATTAATAAAATGGAAAAGAAAGTAAGGGTGCGTTACGCACCAAGTCCAACGGGTTTTCAACATGTGGGTGGTATTCGTACCGCCCTTTATAATTATTTGTTTGCTAAAAAGCATGGCGGTGACTTTATTCTTCGTATAGAAGATACCGATATGACTCGATATGTTCCAGAATCAGAAAAATACATTCTTGATGCTTTGGCATGGATGGGTATAAGCCCAAACGAGGGTTATGGTGTAGGTGGAAATCATGGTCCATATAAGCAATCAGAAAGGTTACACATTTACAAGGAATACGCTTTGAAACTTGTTGAATCTGGCCATGCTTATTATGCTTTTGATACCACCGAGGAGCTTGACGCATTAAGAAAAGCGTTTGAAGGCACAAAGCGTGTGTTTTCTTATAACAGTTTTTCGAGATCTACGTTAAAAAACTCGACTGTTATGTCTGCAGAGGCGGTTAGTGATTTGCTGAGCATGAATGCTCCATATGTGATCAGGTTTAAGATGCCAAAAAATGTAGATGTAATTTTCGAAGATAAAGTACGTGGAACTGTTACGTTTAACACGGATAAGTTGGATGATAAAATCTTATTTAAAAGCGATGGTTTTCCTTCATATCACCTGGCTAATGTGGTTGATGACCACTTAATGGAAATTACACATGTTATTCGTGCTGTAGAATGGTTGCCTAGCGCTCCCCTTCATGTTTTGTTATATGATGCTCTTGGTTGGGATAGACCAGTGTTTTGTCATTTGCCATTAGTTAATGGACCAGATAATAAAAAGTTGAGCAAGCGAAATGTTTCTGCATATAAGTTTCCGATATTTCCATTAGGTGTAGACACAAAAGATGAAAACGGAAACAATATTCATCTGGAAGGTTTAAACGAATACGGTTTTGATCCTCATCCACTTTTGAACGCTTTAGCACTTACTGGTTGGAACCCAGGTGGCGATAAGGAGATTTTTACTATTGATGAATTAGTTGATTCTTTTTCTTTAGAAAGAGTCAATAACGCCAGCGCCATGTTTGATATCAAAAAGGCCACAAGTTTTAATGCTTCTTATATAAGGGGTTTGGATAACCTGGAGTTGTATGATAAATACATAGGTGGTGTTGCAATGAGTCAAGATTTTCCAATTTCATATGTAGAAGAAGATAAAAAGATCGCAATAGCTTTAGCAGCAAAAGAAAGATCTAATTTTACAAAAGAGTTGATGTCAAACGTGGTTTATTTCTTTGGGTATGTAATGTTTACTACGCATCTAACTTTAAAGTATCCAGATTTGTTTGTTAGGGTCATGGAAGATTTTGTGAAAACAGACTTTGATTGGACTGAAAAAAACATACACGATGAATTAGATGCAATCGTATCAAGATCTCATATTGAGCTTAAACATGTGAATCCAGACTTGAGGAAAGCTCTCACTGGTGGAATGCCTGGACCAGGTCTTCCTCACACCATGTGGATTTTGGGCAAAGAAAACACTTTGTTGAGAATTAATAATTTGGTTGATTTAATTAAAAGTGATGCTATAAATAAGACACCAAATCTATATTAAAAGGTTGCATTTCTGCAACCTTTTATAATTTTTTTCGTATAATAACTGTAAAAAATGAATAAGACCTCAAAAGAAATACCGATAGAAACAGAAAAGAAATTTTTGTTAAAACGGTTACCAAAATCACTTTTGTCAAAGTGTAAACACGAGGTTCTAAACATTCGACAATATTATTTCAGAATTGATGGTAAGTGGCAAAGATTTCGCATTTCGCAAAATGCGAAAAATCTTAAGGTTAAATATGTACACACCATAAAGGGTCCGCAAATCAGTCTTGGTGCTTGTCAGGAAGACGAGAAAGTGATTACCAAAAAAAGATTTGAAGAAATTTATTCCCAGTATAAAAACGATGGTCTAGTAATTGAAAAAACAAGATACGTGATTAAATACAAGGGGTTTAAATTTGAAATTGACTCTTATCACGGCTTGAGTTTAACCACGTTGGAAATAGAGCTTCCGACAATAGACACATTCTATGAATACCCACCAGGACTACAATCTGAGATTATTTATGACCTTACTGGGAAGGAGCAGTTTAGCAACAAAAATCTTGCATTTAAAAACAAGAACTATAAAAAATACTTTAAAGTAAAATAAAGTGATGGATGTAATTAGAGAGGAAGATATGAATTTTTTTATATTTGTTTCGTGCGAGACAAAAACAACCAATCTTTTTCAAAGAATTAAAGCAGTCCTTTTTTTACATGGAGCTATACATATTGAAAATATAAACGATAAATGTTTTTTGTTTTCCACAGCGCTTCCGTATGATACTGTTAAGAATAGGATAGAGTTGTTTAAGGAAAACTATTTGGTTTTGGATATTGGCGCATTGTATGATCTTGAGCGTGTGTTTGGAAAAGGTCCAAAAATCGACATAGAGTTATTTAAAAACATATCTCTACAAAAGTTTTCAAAAGAAAAACCAAGACTTCAAAAAATAATAGAAGAGTCTCTTGGTAAAGAAAACTATGAATTATCTGCTATGTTGAGAGATATTAACAAACAAGAACACATTTGTGTGCAAACTGGAAAGCCATGTGGCTATCCTTGTTATCACGAATGTCCAAATTCAGTAAAATAAAACATGAGCACAACAAAAGAAATTATTCACCCAAAAACTATTTTTGTAAATTTAATTGGTGGCCCAGGTACTGGTAAAAGTATCTTGTGTAAAGATGTGTTTTCCGCTATTAAACGTGGATATATTTCTTGTGAAGAATCCCCAGAGTATATTAAAAAGAAATTGAGAGAACAAGCATTAAAGGTTGTGCAAAGTCAAATTTACATATTTGCTAAACAACAGTTTCAACAGTTTTCTTTGCAAGACACAGTTGAGGTGGCGGTTACAGACTCTCCAATAATTTTATCTCCAATATATGATCCGACACAGTGTAAATTTTTGAGAGGTCTTGCTTTGAAAGAATACAAAAAATACAGAAATATCATGTATTATATTGAGAGGGATCCAAACGCCAAATACGAACAAGAGGGCAGGTATCAAGATTTGGAAGGAGCCAAAAAGATTGATGCTAAAATCAAAACATTTCTCAAAAAAAACAAAATAAAGTATAAGGTTTTACATGGGATAGGTAAAGATTCTCTTGATACCATTGTCAAAGATGTTCAAAAAGAAGTTGCAAAATTCCATAAACACCCAACAAATTCAATTATCAAAGAAGATAAAAAAGTTACAAAAACATCAGTTAAAAAATCTAGTTCTCACAAAGTTTTGGTCAAAATAAAATGATAAAAGAAAACCCTATAACTATTTGGATTAAAGATCAGGAAAAAAGGCATGGGGGTAACTGGCTTGTAATTCTTTTTGCACAGCCAGGGGTATATTTATTTACATTGTTGAAAAAAACAATTTATATTGGACTATGTTTATTCCTCTTCTTTTTTATTTTAGAAAAAATTGGTATTAAGGAACAAATATTACCAAGTGCGTTTCATAGTGTAATAGGTATTGTAATTGGTTTATTGTTGGTGTTCAGAGTGAGTACTGCTTATGATAGATGGTGGGAAGCTAGGAAATTGTTTGCCGCCTTTCATTCATCCATTTTATATCTTAATTCTAAGAACAAAAATCCTGAAACGCAAAATCTTATTTCAGATAAATTAAGAGAACTTAACAAGTCTTTGTTTGATTTCACATTAAGTTCCAACAAAGAAGAAGCTAATGTTTTAAAAATAGCATTTTTGAAAAAACTAGAAGAGTTGAGCTCAGCTTTTTATGCAGAAAATTTGTCTCCACAAATTTATTCTTTGATTGAAAAAAAGGTGGCAGATATCATTGAAAATTTTTGTGCACTTGAAAGAGTAAAAGATACTCCGATACCAACATCGTATGCTTTGCATATAAAAATTTCTATCTTATCCTATTTGTTCACATTGCCACTTGGTTTATTTCACGAGTATGGTTATGTATCAATACCGTTTGCAATGTTTATTTATTTTGTAATAGGTGGAATTGAAATCATAAGCAATGAAATAGAAAACCCGTTTGAAAATCGGCCAAATGATCTTCCTTTGTATGAATTTAAAAAGGAAAATGAACTATATATTAAGGCACAAGATTAGCACACAAGTCCTTCAAATTCTTCATAGTTTTTATCTATTATAAAAACATAATTAAAACCAAGCTCTAAACAAGCTCTTTGTTTGGCCAGATTTTGGGCTAAATTTTTATTGTAAAGATAAGAGTTTTTTATTTCTACGATAAGGTTTAGTTCTGGTATATAAAAATCTGGAAAATACTTTTTTGTTTTAGAGTTAAAAAAATAAGTAATGCCACCAATGTTTTTTATTGATAATTTTGTGTGGTATAAATCTAAAAAATCTTTTTCATACGTACCTCTATAAGTTAGACCACTTTTTTCGTGGATTTTTAATCTTTTACCACTTATTTGATTTTTATTAAACAATTCTTCGTTTTGCATATTATGCTCAACTCCAAACTTTTTTAATGAGGTTTCTCTCATTTTACTCTGTATTAAAGGGGATTGGGCAGCATTTTCAAAGCCATATCTATCTATGTTTGTTTTTTTTATTTTTTCTTTCACCTCAGGAGAATGAAAAGCATGTTCAAATCCATATTTTTTTAAAAATGCATCTTTTACTTTTTCTTTGTTGTGATCAGTTTGAGAAATATTTTCAACACCATATTTTTTTAATGTAGTTAATTTTCGTTTTTCATTGGCGCATTTTTTAGAACAACAATAAAATTCATAACCCTCATTGGTTTTTAAGTTTTTTATATATTTTTGAAATTTTATATTTTTTTCATTTTCACATATATCGCATTTAACCAGCACTTCCGATCTACAACCAAAACTTAAATCATCTACATTTATAGATGTGATTTTACCAACCTTCATATTGTATCCAATGGAATTATAATAATTAATATTCCTTGGATTTCCAATTATATCAACCTTCTTAGTGAGTATCATAATTAATTGTAGTTTACATTAAAATTAACTGGAGCAGGATCACAACAAGGGCAATGTCCAAATGACGGGCAAACTTTTTCTAGAAACTCTGGTTCAAAGATGATATCACCATCTTCCACTTCATTTTCATCGTCTTCGGTTTCATCATACACACTTTTTGGTGTTTCTTCCTCATCTTCGTCATCGAAATACACATACATGATATTTGCATCAGCAAGTTCTTGTAATGCATCCCACACAATTTCTTCTGGCCATATTCCAAATATGTTTTGTTCTATATACATAAAGTGTGGTACTGCGTTTGCGCATAACATATCTGTCATTATTTTGGATAAGATGCACTTGGTGTGATAAGACAAATTCTTTTGTCTATAAATAAAACCATTGCTTATGGTGGTTCTTAATTTTATCTTGTCTGATTGGTTCTTTTTCTTATTATTTTTCATAAGAACCTCCTTTGTTTGTAAGTTCGAAATGTTCTGCAAGTAACCAGTCAATTAATTTGGACTTGTTTGTAAAACCTAAAGCGTCTAGTCTTGAGGCATTTTTTGAAGAAACAGTAATTGATAAATTTTGTTTCTTTTCTTCGTTGGTTATTTTTTTTCTTCCCATGATTTCTTTGTTTTATTATAAATATGAGAGAAATTATAAAAACAGCCTTAATACTGTTTTTATTTATAAAAAACTTGTAACTAACTGAAAATGAGATTAATTATTTTTTGTTAGAAGCTCTTTTTTTCTCTTCTTTATCTAGGAAATTGGATAAAAGTGAGTCTATAAGCTTGGATTTGTTGTATTTACCTTCCTCTAGCTTTTTGAGGATCTCTGGGGATAATACGATGCTGAACTTCTTGTATGTGGACTTTGCGCTCATGGTTGTCTATAATTATAATAAAATATAGTGTATTAGTCTTGAATTAACAAAAAAAATGACGTTTATAAAACAATGTTTATATTTGTAATATTATTGTATATTTTAATAGTAATTTTTAAAATAAACAGTATAATTTTTCGTAAATAACAGTATTAATATATGAGAATAATAAATACTAAAAACGATGATTTTATTTTTATAGATGATTCTAAAGTGATTAGGTTAGATGATTTTTTAGCAATAGAAGTATGGGGGTTTTATTGGGGAACACATTCATATGGATGCAAAACATGTAAATCTTTTATTGATAGTTTCCCAAAAACAATACAAAATTGGGTTGTAGAATACGGTAATGAATATTATAAATTAGAAAAAAACAATTTTGGTTCATTAAGTTCGTATTATGATAATTGTTTTACAACAGAATGTTCAATAAAATTTGAAGGAACACGATGCAAATTTAAGATAACACCTATTTTATTTACAAAAGAAGAGCTTAAAAAACATGAATTATGTGAACATTATGAAATGTGTAATTTTATATCCAAAAACGTTAATAGAAATAGCAAATAAAAAGATGTTTTTTTGAGTTTTTGAAACCTTTTTATGTTTTAATCGTATAAATTATAAAAACAATATAAATCATGAAAAAAATTAAATTAGTACTATTAGCCATTAGTATGTTGACGATGATGACATTGTCAGCCCAAAATAAAAAAATGTTGGATGAAAAAAACGGATTTCGTGAGTTTAAATTTGGCATGAACGCCGACTCAATTCCAAATTTAAAGCTGGTTGAATCAGATGGATTTTGTAATTATTATGAAAAAACTGATGAAAAATTAAAAATTGGAGATTACGATGTTAAATCAATCACATATGGCTTTTACAGGGGCAAATTAGATTTTATTTTTATTGAAATAAAGGGATATAATAACAGTCGAGGTATTCTTAATATATTTGAATCTCAATATGGAAAAGGTTATCAATCTAATCCATATATTGAAAAATATTATTGGTTTGCTAAAACCGTAACACTTTCTTATGACGAGAATAGTATTAATAATAATGCCAATATAATCATTCACAGCAAGATGTTTGATGATATCAAAAAAACAGACAAAAAAACCGCAGAAGAAAAAGCAAAATCTGATCTATAGTTTAATGAACAAGAGTCAACAAATAACGCTGAGTAAAACATTGTCTTATTGGTTAAGACATAAGCCTGAAAAAATAGGTCTTGTATTGGAAAAAGATGGTTGGGTTGATGTGTCAGAATTAATTGAAAAAGCTAAATCTGAAATTTACATCACATTAGACGATCTAAAACAAGTGGTTGAGGAAAATGATAAACAAAGATTTTCTTTCAACGAGGATTACACAAAAATAAAGGCCAATCAAGGTCATACTGCCGAGGTAGATATCAAGTTTACCAAAATTGTTCCACCAGTTGTTTTATATCACGGTACTGTAGATAAGTTCTTGGCTTCTATAAAAAAGCAAGGTCTTACAAAGCAAAAAAGGCATCATGTTCATTTAAGCAAAGATAAAGAAGTCGCTATTAATGTAGGTTCAAGAAGGGGTAAGCCAGTTGTGCTTGAAATAGATTGCAAGGCGATGTTGTCAGATGGATATGATTTTTTTGTTTCTGATAACGGTGTTTATTTAACCGACTCGGTTCCATCAAAATACATTAAGGTTCTGCAATAATATTGTCTGGGTTTTTATTGATTATTTAACGCAAATTGGTTATATTTGCAGCAAATTATCTTTATATGTCTACAAAAACTTCTTTTAAAAATACGCTCTCAGAAAAAAGGTGGTTAGAATTACACAAAGAGAAAACAGAATTACAGTCAAAAAAGAAAACAGCCGCTATAGAAAAGAAGTTAAACACAATTTCTAGTCTAATGACATCTTGTAAAGTAGGTTTTAATCTTACTGAGGCAAAAGTCAAAAAGATCATAAAGGCGCTTAGTGAAACCACTAAAAAGTCTAAAATAAGGTATGCTACCATCCCAGATGATTCCAAAAATATCGAGGTTCTTTTATTTAAGGATATTGTTGTTTCCTACGTTATTGTTGGGGATGAGGTACTTTTTCGTGAAAAATGACACCTTTTTCTTTTTTTTGCGTATAACATAATATATTACATTTATGTTAGTATCTATACATGGTGAACAAAAAAGTTTGACAGCAAACAAATCGACTGAAATGTCGCTTAGTTTGCATACCATTGTATTGCTTATTGGATTGGATGGATCTGGTAAAAGTAGTTTTGCTAAAAATCATTTAATTCCAGGAATAAAATCGTTTTCACAATATGACAAAAAGAAAATAGCCATTGTTCATGTTGACCAAGATGAAATTCTAAGAAAAATTTCTGATAGTCCAAGCAAAGAAAAACACGACTTGGTAGAATACTATCCAATGGCCAAAAAAGTAGCCATCTCTACTATTGAAAGTGCTGCAAGATATCCAGTGTCTTCGGAGTTTATTATTGTTGATTGTGATGCGATGGATGAAGATTTTAGACGCTTAGTTTTGACCATAGCAGAAGAAAACGGCTACAAAATACACGCTATTATTTTTGATCTTCCACCAACTGAGTATTACTACCACAATAGATTTGGAACCAAAATAGAAATAAAGTCACCAGCAAAAAAGAAAATAAGACAATTGATGTCTGGTCAAATACAATCTGAAAAATACTTTCAAGTTGATACAATAACCTCTAGGAAGTATCCAAATATTGTTGTGAGTAATTATGATGACTATGAGCAATTTATTTTACCAGAAGGCCCAGAATATGTTTTAATTGGTGATATTCATGGTTGCTTGGATGAATTTAAGGAATTGCTTCTTTTGAACGGATTTATTATTGACGAAAATTCTAGGGTGCATCACCCAGAAAACAAAAAAGTGCTTCTTATTGGAGACCTTATTGATAAAGGTTATGATGTGGCTGGCGTTATTGAGTTTGTGCATGCAAATATAGATCAATTCTATATGGTTATTGGAAACCATGAAGCTTTTGTATATAGACTTTTGAAAAAAATATCAAGCACAAAGGATTCTACAGTTGAAGTTAGGAAAGAGTATTTTGAAACATATTATTTCTTGGTTGATTATGTGGAACCAACGAAAAAAGAAATACTTTCTGAGTATAGAAACTGTTTTGGAAAAGATGATTATGCTTTTGAGTTTTTAACTGATGAAGAAATTGTGGATGCATATTTTTTGACACATCCAGCGCCCTCTAAAGAAGAACAAGAAAAAAGAGTCCAGCTACGAGAAAAGTTTTTCCAAATTGTTGAAAGTATGAAAAGCTTTTTTGTGCACAAAGATTTTGTGGCCACTCATGCTCCTTGTGAATCAAAATATTTGTGTAAAATAAATGACGCTGCTCTAAAAGCGGCCAGGGATTTTCGATATCCTAAACAAGCAGATTATGAAGATTTTAGCTCATTTATGTACGATTTTGACTTAAGAACAGCTTATATTAGAATTGAGGCAAATGATCTTTATAAATTGCACGTATTTGGTCACGTTATGTCTAAAGAAGTATCTAGATTTAAAAATAAGATTTGTATTGATACTGGATGTGTGGCTGGTGGTAAACTATCTTCTTTGGCCATTTTAAACAGAAGGAAGGTGGATATAAAATCAGTGCCAGCTTCTATTAAGGTAAAATCAAAAGGCAAAGAATTGTTTAATTTTTTTGTGTAAATTTGTATTAGAAAAAACATTAAATGGCAAGAGATTATTATGCGGATTTAGGAATTGATAAATCTGCATCGCAGGAAGATATCAAGAAAGCTTTTAGGAAGCTAGCAAAGATTCATCACCCCGATAAACACGGTGGTGATGATTCTGAATTTAAAAAAATAAATGAAGCATATGAGGTTTTATCAGATGAAACCAAAAAAAGCAACTATGATACTTTTGGCGACCCAAATGCGCATGGTAGTCGTATGGGTGGTTTCGGAGCAGATGATATTTTAAACCAATTCAGATCGGCATGGGGCTCAAGGCGTGGTGGTCAACAACCTCAATATAAAGGTGAGAGTATTGATATAATTATTAGACTCACTCTTGAGGAAATTAGAAAAGGTGTAAACAAAGAGTTGAATTATGATAAACACATTCGTTGTAATAGTTGTAGTGGAAATGGCTCCAAAAATGGGACCAATGTAACCAATTGCAGTCTTTGTGGTGGTTCTGGACAATTGTATATTCAACACATACCAGGTCTTGTTATGACACAACCTTGTCATAATTGCGGGGGAAGCGGAAAGAAAATCACTGTTATGTGTGATGATTGTGATGGACAAGGTTTAGTTATACAAAACACAAAAATAGGTATTTCTGTACCAGCTGGTGTTTATGGTGGGTGGAGAAGTACCTTGAGAGGTCATGGTCACGAAAGTGAAATGCAAAATAGTATTCCTGGGGATGTGCACATACATATTCACGAACTTGGCCACCCACTTTTCAAACGAGAAGGAAATAACATTGTTTATAATTTAAAAATAAACTTCCCAGATCTTATTCTTGGCAAAACAGTTGTCATCCCAACACTTGAAAAAAATGTGTCTTTTGACATACCACCATATTCAAGCGCCAACAGTGTTTTTCAAATTAAAGGTCATGGATTAGGTTTTTTAGAACACCCAACAACATTTGGGAATTTACTGGTAAAGGTTGATTTACAGACACCTAAAGAAATCAGCGAAGAAGAGAAAAAAATGTTGCAGGAAATGCAAAAAAGTAGTAACTTTACTGTAAATTAAATGCAACCTTTAAAATTGTTTAACGTATAACATTCAATTAATCATTAACCAAAACAACAAAATCATGAAAAAGAACGCTCTGCTTATTATTGACGCTCAGTATGACTTTTGTAATCCAGCTGGCGCATTGTTTGTTCCAGGTTCAGTGGAAGACAATCAAAGACTGGCAAAATTCATCCTGAACAATGGTTCAGAAATCAGCTATATGGCTGCTACACTGGATTCGCATCACCTTAACGATATTGCTCACCCATCGTTTTGGCAAGACAAAAACGGAAACGACCCAAACCCATTTACTTTGATCAGTGCGCAATCTGTGCGTGACGGAGAATGGACTCCACGTTTCGATAATCCAGCAAAAGTTCTAGCTTATCTTGATGAGCTTGAAAAGCAAGGTGAGTTCCCACATATCATTTGGCCTACACACTGTCTTATTGCATCAAAAGGTCATGCTTTGGACGAGGTTGTTTTCGAAGCAATTAAATCTTGGGAAAAAACTGGAAAAAGCTGCAGGTTCGTTACTAAAGGTACGAATAAAATGACTGAGCACTTTGGGGCGTTCTGTGCCCAAGTTCCAATTCCAAACGCAAACGAAACACAATTAAACATGCCATTGTTGAAGACTCTTTCTGAGTATGACAATGTGTTTCTCGCAGGTCAAGCAAAATCACACTGCGTAGCCACCACCTTAAAACAAGCGTTGAAATATGCGCCTGAATTGGCAACAAAAATCATTGTTCTCGAAGATTGCATGTCACCTGTGGGCGGAGGACCAGACCCTTCAAATCCATCATTGACATTTGATGTAATTGCTCAGCCAATTTACGATGAAGCAAGAAAACAAGGTGTGCGTTTCGCAAAATCAACCGATCCAATTGGTAAGGTTTCACCAGCGCATTCTTTAGCTTAAAAACAAAAAATCAATCATTAATTTAAAAAACAAGACATATGTCAGACGTTTCAAAAACAATAAGTCAGAATGACGTAGATACCTACGACTACGCTGATAATTACGACCCAAATAAAGTTGAGGTTGAAGAGGTAATTAATGCGGTTTTCGCCATAGACTGTTCGGGTTCGATTAGCCCGTGCGTTAAAGATTTAAACAACGCTTTGAATGAGTTTACCGAAAGAATGCAAAAATCACATGCTAAGGACAAGTTGTTTGTTTCCAGAGTTGATTTTAACAATGTAATCGAAGTGGCTCATGGATTTAAACCAATCTCAGAGCTTCAACACGTAGATTTGAGCAGTAAAGTAAATGGTCCAAGCTCTGGTTATACAAAGTTGTACGAGGGTGTAAAAACTGCGCTTAAAAACGCACTGGATTACCGTGCTTCTCTTGAACAAGGTGGAATCAATGTTAAAACTTTGCTTTTTATCATCACTGATGGTGAAGATAATGCATCTCCTTCTGGTGCAGCATCAGAGGTAAAACAAATGATTGCAGACCTTCAAAGAGAAGAGCGTAATATTTTCAGTTTTGAATCAATTCTTTTCGGGGTTGGGACTTCTGGAGATTTTCAAATTGCACAAAGAGACATGAACATTCATCACCTTGCACAAGTTGGTACAACTGCCGACGAGATACGCAAAATGATAGCGTTTATTTCAAGCTCTGTAACGAGCGTGAGCACTGGTGGCGGAGTATCCGCTCCTACTTTCTAAACGAATATCGTTTTTAAATTATAAAGGAAGGACTAAGTTCTTCCTTTTTTTTGTTTATAAATTTTTCAACGATATTTTGTATATCTTTTTCTTTGTATGATATTCTGAGTAAAGTTATATTGTTTGATTTACAGAATTTAGTTTTAATCTCGTCGTTTTTCACAGTGTTTTCGTATCCTTTTTTGCCACCAAACACTTCGATTGATTTGAAGTGTTGTTGACCATCATATTCTATACAAAGATTGAATTCTGGAATGTAGAAATCAAACTTAAGTAGAAATATGTTCTTACAACCATCAAAGGTTTTTTGTTTTACAAAAGAAATGTTTAATTTATTTAGCACATTAGCGATTTGTCTTTCTCCTTGAGAAGATTTGCAAACTGGACAACCTTTACCATGAACAATGTTATCTGGTGTTGCTAACCAATATCCATGTTCTTCGTTTAAATTGCAACCAAATAAGGATTTTATACGAGAGCCTTTATATTCAAACTTGTCTAGTTTTATGTTGTCGCCATGAGTAGATATTATATCTGTTGTTATGGTATTTGATCTTGTTGATGTTTTGTTTTTTCCCCTTATATTTTTAGCGCATTCTGGACAACCATTACCAAATAAATGATGGCTTGATTGTTGGTAAAAAAAAGTTTTACATGACAGACATTTAATTTTAACCTTTTTATCATTTGTTGTATAGTTTGACTCAGAGTAGTCAAAATTATTTCTGCCATGAATTTGCTCTGACAGTAATTTAAAAGCCAAATTTTTATCTAAAGCGCTATTAATAGAGGGTTTTTGACCTTTGCACAAATTACCAGCATAAATATCGTATTGAATACCTAATAAGTCCTCAACAATCACTTTTTCTCTATTAGATTTGTATTGAGACATAATTTTTAAATTTGGGTGTTTAATACGCATTTCTGCAATAAACTCCTCGTGTGTCTTCTTTCTCATTTCTTTGCTTCTTTATCAAGTTCTTGATTGATTAACCTATCCACAAAACCAGATTTGTTAACAGATTTCTCTTTGACCCATTTTTCCAGGCGTTGGATGGTGTCTAATTTTAGGGTAAATGCGCACAATTTTGTTGTTTTCATATTAATCTATATAAGTTTATATTAATATATATTATGAAATCTTGAAAAACTGAAACTTTTTGCTATCTTTATCGTATAATATTTTATAAAATAAAAAAAATGAAAAAGACATTTTGGTTTACTGTTGGAATAGTGTTTATGCTTTTTTTAATAAGTTGTAATAAACAAGCCACTTGTGAATGTTCTGGAGAATATTGGAGATCTTTTAAAAGCCAATCACCGCCACCATATTATGGTTATGGTTATAGTACTTATTTTGTTGGACAAATTGAAGACACAACATTTCTTGTTAAAAGAGAAAAGGAATGTTTTAATTTTGATTTAACCCAATCAAAAGATAGCTCAGGTGTAATAGTAGAAGATATAAGAAAATATAGTTGCCAGATAAAATGAAAAAAATATTTTACTATTTTTTTGTTATATTTTTGCTTTCTAATTGCAAAAAAGAAAACAGTCAACCTCAAAAAAACACTAGCTGTTGCGACACCTTAAGTATTAAAACTTTAAATTCAACCATAACTCACACACAAATCACTGCAACAACTTCGGTGTCAACAACACAAACAAACACATATATTAACCCAATAGTTGATACAATCCAACACACACAATTTGTAAACTTTTTTAATCCAACTACTTTAGATGTAAATGGATGGGTTACTTTGCAATTTGTGATTCCGATTCATATGAGATTAGATAGCGTAAATTATTGGATTGAACGCCCAGGAAGTTCTGATGCTTTGTATATTAACAAAAATGACAAAACAATAATTACATATGCTGGATATTCAAAAATGTATTATGTGTGGTTTAATTTGTTGAATTTTAATATGATTCAAAGCGATAAATTTTCTGTTTCTGTACCAAAAGGCACAATTTGGAAAAATGTCAATATTCACTTCACACGCATTAATTAATTTTTTATGTCTGACATGGAATCAACTTCTTCTTTGTTGTCAAGTAATACAACGGAAGTTAAAAAAACCTTTATTATAAAGAAGCTTTTAAAGCGAGGTGAGGATTTTGAACATTCGGTGAATTGCCAGGATTCTTTGAGAATTATGGATGCAAAGAACTTTCTTTATTTTGCGGTTTTTGATGGGTGTTCAACTGGTGAGGAAAGTCAATTTGCATCTAGTTTGTTTTCAAAAACATTCAGAGAGGTTACTCACAACATGGCATCACATATAGATATTCCTGGTGGAAATCTTGAGACAAATGTGAAATTCATTGTTCACATGATGGCCAGGAAAATCATGCAAACTAAAAACCTTTTGGATCTCACCCTAAACGAACTTTTAGCCACAATGGTAATATGTGGTATAGACAAACAGTCCCAGGATTGTATTATTTGCGCCTTTGGAGATGGTTTCTATAGTATAAATGGTGAACATCATACCATTTTGAACACACGGTTTATTTCAATGGAAAATGGCGATAATAGACCTGATTATTTAGCATATGATTTACACTTGCTTCAAAATTACCAAGATTTCGAAAAATGGTTTTCGCAAAAATCAGAAGTTCATTATTTTAAAAACATCAACACTGTTGCCATAGCTTCGGATGGTATAAATACATTCAAGAGGTCTAGCCTAACAACTTTACAAGTGGATCCTGTTGAATTTTTGATTAACGACGAAAATTGGATTGATAACGCTATTATGTTGGAAAAAAAATACAACTTGTTGCGTAAAAATCATATCGCTAATGCTGATGATTTAAGTATTGTTAGAGTAAAAATTATTAATTAAAAAATATGTTAGGAGCAATTATAGGTGACATCATAGGATCTCGTTTTGAGAGATTTAATTACAAAGCAAAAGATTTTGTGATGTTTGATGAAAAATGTAAAATGACTGATGATTCAGTTTTGACTTTAGCAATCGCTGATGCTTTTATCAACAAAGCTGATTATGCAGATACTTTAAAGAAGTATGCAAGACAAGAGCCGTTAGCAGGATATGGTGGTTCGTTTATGTCTTGGGTTGATAAAGACTCAAAGGAACCATATAATAGCTGGGCTAATGGTTCAGCAATGCGTGTGAGCTCTTTGGCTTGGTTGATAAATGATTATGATGAATTAATGTTAGAGGCAAAAAAAAGCGCTGAGGTAACACATAATCACCCAGAGGGTATTAAGGGTGCCCAGGCGATAGCCGCTGCAATATTTCACGCAAGACAAAAGTGCACTAAAGATCAAATTAAAAACAGGATCTCTACCGCATTTGGTTATGATTTAAACCAAACAGTGGAGTGGTTGGTAACAAATTATCAATTTGATGTTTCATGTGCAGGTTCTGTGCCTCAAGCCATTATTTGTTTTTTAGAATCAAAAAATTTTGAGGATTGTTTGAGAACAGCGATATCAATAGGTGGAGATAGTGACACGATAGCTTCTATGGCTTGCGCAATCGCTGAAGCTTATTACACTGATATTCCAACTGAACTTGAGGAGTATGCTAAAGAACATATTCTAAAAAAAGACATTTACATAAAAGCGTTTAATTTGTTTTACGACAAATATTTCGAGGAAGTATAATCATGGGATTAATAAATGTAGTCACTCAAAACGGCATCAAGCATAAAATAAATGACTCCAAAGAGATAGCTCGTGGTGGAGAAGGTATTATTTATGATATTGGAAGTGATATGGTTGCAAAAATATACCATGATGGTATAGAACCATTGAGTGAGGGTAAATACAAATTTCTTAGTAAATTAGACAAGACTATGTTTGTTTGTCCAGTTGATTTATTATATGCTGGAAATGGGAATTCAAAGATAGTAAAAGGGTTTACGATGGATTTTTTACCAACAGATTATTTTCCGCTGGCAAATATTTACGTAAAATCTTTTTGTTCTTCAAATGGTATTGATAAAAAAGTAAAGCTCAAAATTATCGAGCAGCTTATAAAGGCCACAAATTATGCCCATAAAATGGATATAGTGATTGGAGACCTTAACTGCTTAAATATCATGGTAAATAATAAGGGTGATGTTAAGTTTATTGATACAGACTCTTATCAAACACCAGGAAGCAAGCACTCTGGAAGACTTTTGGAAGATATCAGAGATTATTACTATCAAGGAAAAATAGATAGCAAGAGTGATTTTTTTGCCTTATCTGTTTTAGCTTTTAACATGCTTGCTTTTATACATCCTTTTAAAGGTGTTCATAAGACATATTTAAAAATTTCGGATCGAATGATACATAAAATACCAGTTTTTGTGAATGATCCAGATTTAAAGATTCCAAAATGTTATGAACCAATAAATGACAATAACCTTTTGGATCAATTTAAGAAGCTTTATTTAAAAGCTGAGAGATTTATGTTGTCATTATCCGATGTGGATGCTGGAGGTTTAATTGTACCTCTTAACAAACCATCTGTGGTAACCAAGTATGAGCAAGATGAGTTAATTATTACAACCATACTGGAGCATGGTAATGTAATAAACATTTTTTGTTCTATGAATCAATTGATAATAGAAACGAATGATTCTTACATGATTTACAACAGCAAAAATAAGGGATATTTAACCATATTGAATACAATAAGTAAAAATGATTACGATGAAGCATATGTCGGAGATAAAAACATTTTGTTTATAAAAAACAAATCGCTTTATGGATATGTGAACGGAAAAATCACAAAAATCACATCGTTTGAATTGCCAGCGAAACATCTAATTAGACAGTATGGTAACATACTGTGTGTTGTTGGAGAAGATTGCATGTACAAATTATTTATTGACGACATATTTGGTTCAAATATTAAGTTCAGTACATTGAGCGTGTTTGGTAAAGGTTTTAAAAATTATAACAGCTTGGTGTATAATGCGGGTGGAAAACAAAATATTTTTTACAACGAGAATGGTAGCGAGGTTTCTGTTTTAAGTTTTCCTGTAAAAGTAGACGATGTTTTACAAGAAGGTAATGTGGGTATATACCAATACCTGGAAAACAAAACAATTAAATACAAACTATTCAAAACGCACAACTTGAAAGTTAGTGTATCTCAAAACCCAATACTACAATGGTATAATTTTGCATATAGAAGAGATGCTAGTGGTGAAGGTTTTATATTTATCCCATGCGACGATACAATTAGAATACTTAGAACACAAGATTTTGCAGAAGTTTCTAATTTAAATTGCAATCTTGTTTCTTCTTCTTCGGTTCTTAAAAACACTGGTTCTGGGCTTGTATTGTTGGAGAGTGGTAAAGTTTGGTTATTAAATAAAAAATAATTATGAAAGTTAATATTAGGGAAAAAGCAGCTGAATATATTGACAATAAAGCACCATATTGGCTTAGAGCGGAAGATGAAGATAGAGAATCTGCTATTGAAGAATTTACTAAATTTACAGAAATGATTCTGAGGGTTTATTATCCAGAAACTAGAAAATGTTATTGTGGAAACCCAGTAGATCTAACAAATCCAGACTGTGACGCATATAATTTATGTAAAGATCACGCATCTGAAGTGTAAGCAAATCAATTTAAAAGAAGTATAGACCGCAATATGCGGTCTTTTTTTTGTATATTTGTCTTGGTTTTGTCTAGATTTTAAACATTTGTCTGGGTTTGTTGAAAATTTAACATTTTCCCAGACAAAAAAACTTGGAATATTCGACAAATTAAATTAATTTCGTAATAAATAAACACACTTAATCATGGCTAAGAAAAAAAACGCACCCAAAAAAGTTACTGACAACAAAAAAGTCAAAACTGATAAAAAAGATGTAAAACCAGTAGAGCAAGTAGTTGCAAGTTCAGAAAATAATTCTGAGCCTAAAACTGAATATAAAAACGATTTTGGTTTAACAGAAAAAAGTGCCGCACTTGAAAAAAAGGAACTTGAGAAAAAATACCACTCTCAAGTAAAGAGCATAAAAACAAAGAAACAAGAAGCAAAGTACGCTCTTGAGAAAAAAATACCAGAAGCTAAATTAGATCTTGAGAAAAGACTCCAGGAAGACCCAACTTTGTTAACCCCAGAGCAGCTTGAACAATATAAAAAATATCTCAAAGAAATTGAAGAAAGAAGTCAAAAAGATTTAAGTGACCTTGCTCTTAAAGAGCAAGAGCTTGAGCTTGATTACGAAGATTTAAAAACAGAACCTAGTGTTCCAATGCTTAACGACTATGCCAAAGTTGTTAATCATGCTATTAAAATCAATGCGCCTTTAATGAAAATGGTGTTTGATTACTTTAACTTCTTAAATGACGATAAAGAAGCCCAACAAAAAACAAAGGTAGTAATTGATCACTTTACAAACGACAGCGGGTTGTTTGCGGAAAGCTTCCCTCAGGCAACAAATATGAACTATTTTTGCGGAAATGTTATGATCAATTTTAAAGACACAATCAGGGTGATTGTAACTCTTAAAAAATACTACGATCAAGGTGAATTTCACTACAGATTATGTTTCCTTTCGGAGGGAAAATGTAATTTAAATCCAGATTATCTTGGAAAGAAAATTCTTTATAATGCAATTTCACACAGTAAAATCAAGGGATCATACATTACATTGCCTTACGATTCTATTATGTGGACTCAGGAAAAATTGGAAGACAGAGGATTCAAAGATATTTTCTTACCAAAGAGTATCATGGAAGATTTAACATTGTACACAACTTTGTTTGATAAAACAGGTGTGTTGTTAAGATATCTAATGATTGGTAGTCCAGGTACTGGTAAAACAGAGTCTACTCTAGCGATATCAAATTACCTTAAAAAAAACAAGGTTACTATTATCAAAACTATGGTGTGTCCATCTTTAAAGGAGAAAATTGAGCTGGCCGAATTATTGGCTCCATCATTGGTTATTTTTGACGATATCGACTTATCACTTGGTTCAAGATCAAAAGGTGGTGTATCTGGTGGTTTAGCACAATTTTTAGATGTGCTTGATGGTACTGAAAAAGTGAGAAAAGATGTTGGTTTTATAGCCACCACAAACTCACTAGCGTTACTTGATATGGCAGCGCAACGTCCTGGTCGTTTCGATAAATTATTATCTTTTGATAGTTTGACAATGACAAACATTAAGAATATTATTTTAAAATCATTGAACAGAAACTTTGATCTTGATGAAACTTCGTCACGTGTTCAACCTTTTATTCATACAAGTGTTATAGAAAAATTCTTTAGTGCTAAGGTAACTGGTTCACACGTTTACAATTGTGTAAAAATGCTAATGTTGAGGATTGATACTCTTGAGATGGAAAATATCACTCCGACTTGGATCATCGACGAAATTACAAGCGAATTGGAAACCTTAAAGCGTATCAGAAGAACTGATTACTTGACATCTAACATGGCTGGCTCAGGTGGTGGAGAAATTGGTTTTCCAATGAAAAATGACTACTCTGATGAAGAAAGTGTTGGAGTTACTGAAAGCGCTGTAGAAGAAGCCAAAGAATTGACTTCATATTCTCAAGAAGAAGAAAGTGCGCCACAGCAACCAAATAGACCATATGATGATGGCCCACAGAAAGAATCTTCAAGATAATTTTTAATAACACACCCGTACAAAATAAGTTATGACAAAAAGAAGAAGTAATATTGTAAAAATGATTAAAGACACAATTGAGACTCAGAGAGAAAATCAGAATCAAAAAAAAGACTCCGACAAATTCAACAAGTTTCAATCTAGGTTCCAGCATGATGATCACATGAATAGGCCTATATTTAAAATTTTTTCGGATTACTTTAACATACTCAATGAAAATGTGGATTTACAAAAACAACATCAGCTTAAAGTGCTTGGGTTTTTAAGGGATGATGAATTTAGAGATACCACAAATTTATATGAGGGATGGGGCAAGAGAACTGTTTTATTGAGTTATGAAGATTTAGTTGTTAGTTTAGTTTTTGACATTTTCAAACAACAAAACGAGGTTACATTTTATTTCTCAATGACATCAAACAAAAAAACTTTTTTAGATGGTTCGTATTTTTTTGATAAGATTTGGCAATATGCACTTGATTCCAGTGATTTAAAGGGTAGTTATTTTGTAATGGATAGAGACGAAATTTTCTGGGAAAAAAAGAACTTAGAAAAAAGGGGATTCTCAGACATTTATCTCCCTATGTCAACTGTGGAAGATCTTAAGATGTATGTTGCATCACACACCCAAATGAGTGTGTTGATGAGGTATTTGATGGTTGGTAGCCCTGGAACTGGTAAAACAGAGTCTACACTAGTTGTTGCAAATGAACTCAACAAACTAGGGGTTACCATCATTAAAACCCCAGTGTGTTCTATGATTAAAGAAAAGGTTCAGCTGGCATCTTTACTGGCCCCCTCTCTTATTATTTTTGATGATATTGATTTGTCACTTGGGTCAAGAAAATCTGGTGCGTATTCAGAAAGATTACAGGATTTTTTAGACGTGCTTGATGGTACGGATAAAATAGTGGATACAGTTGGTATGATCGCTACAACAAACTCTGTTCAGTTGCTCGATATGGCAGCACAACGCCCTGGTCGTTTCGACAAAGTGTTGTCGTTTGATGAACTTAATGTTGATAACATAAAAAACATTATTTTAAAATCTTTAAAACATCACAAGGTTGAATCTAACCAAAATACGGTTAAAATTTTTACAGATCCAAAAGTTATAAAGCTTTTTAAGGACAACAAGTCTACTGGTGCTCATATTTTTAATGCAGTTAAAATGCTTAAAACCAGAATTGAGCTTTTAAAGATAAAGCTTACCATCACATTTTTGCTCGAAGAAATCACCAAAGAAATAAAAACTAACGAAAAAATTAAAAAAGCTGAATTTCTTTCAGATAAAATTAATAACAACGTAGATGTAATAGGGTTTCAAAATATGTCTCATGATGATAATGTTGACGATGATGATGACGAAGATGAAGACGAAGAAATTGGGGTATAAATAAATCTTATTTTTTTTGAAACTTTTTGCGTAAATTTACGTATAAAAATTAGCGTAAATTATGTCAGAAAACCAACTTATAAAAGAAGATGCCCAAGAATTGGCTCAACTAAAACAGGATCAATTAATTAGCAACCTGCAAAAGTACCACAACCTGAAAAGAGAGGGGTATATTTTGTTTGAAACTATTACTGGTTCTATGGCCCATGGAACCAACACTGAAACAAGTGATATTGACAAGACCTTTGTTTATATTTTACCCAAAGATGATATTTACGGTGTAAGATATGAGGAACAAATTAAAATCCATAAAGATTATATGGGTTATGAAATCAGGCGTTTTTTAGAATTGCTTAGAAAAAATAACCCAACTGTTTTAGAACTTTTAAATTCACCAGAGGATTGTATTTTATACAAAAATCCAGTATTTGATATCTTGGTGAAAAACAAAGACAAGTTTATCACAAAAGAATCAAAGAATGCATTTGTTGGTTATGCTAAACAGCAAATTGCAAAAGCTAAGGGGTTGGACAAAAAACAAAACTGGGAAAAAGGTAGAGTGGTTCGTAAAACGCCATTAGATATGTGTCACGTCATTGTTGGGTACGACTCAAAACCTTTTCCAGAGTGGCTACAAGAAAATGGGTATGAGCAATTATTTTGCGGCATTTCAAGTGTAGACAGAGCACCAGGAGTGTACGCTGTTTTTTATGATCAAAAAGCTCACAACTGTTTTTCTGAAAAAATACCTTTAGAGGAAAGAGAGAAATTAAAATCTTTTCTAAAAAGCAATGGAGAGACCGTTGGTCTTGGATATAAAGGAGCAGCCTTTGAAGATTCAAACGATATTAGAAAATCAAATATTCCAAAAGAAGAAAGGAATAATTATGTGTGTCACATGTACTACAACAAAGATGCTTATGCAAAGCATTGTAAAGAGTACAAAGAATATCAAGAGTGGCTTGAGCATAGAAATGAGAGTAGGTGGGTTGAAATTGAGGGTCATGGTCAACAAATTGATGGTAAAAACATGATGCATTGTATGAGATTAATTCTTATAGGTAAAGAAATTGCAGAAGGAAAGGGAATTAATATCAGAAGACCAGACGCACAAGACCTTTTAAAAATCAGAAGAGGGCTTGTTTCTCTTCAAGACTTATTAGATAAGTCCGATGATTATTTAAGAGAAATGATCGACCTTTACGAAACTTCAAATTTACCACTTTCAGTTCCTGAGGAATTTATACACAACATGTTAGTTGATGTAAGAAATCAATTTTATACCTTTTCAAATAGAGAAGAAGAAAAGTTTTTGAACTATTGCAATAGGGAACCGCAAAACAAATTTGTAATTGAAAAATATGGAGAACTTTCAGAGTTGTGGTTTGTTATTGGCCAATGTTTTGTGGAAAGAATAAAAGAATTAAATAATGATTCTGAATTATTGGTAGATGAACCTAGTGAACAACCATGGGTTAAACTTTTAAATGAAAGCACCTGGCCAAGAACAACAAACAAGGTTACTAATAAAATAGAACCAGTTTCTTTTGAAAATTTTGAAGTGTTAAAAGTTGAAAGAGAATATATTCGTTTTGCTGCGTGTGGTAAAAATCAAAACCCAGTTAGTTTTGAGATCGCTATGTGGGGTGAAGAACTTGTTGTAATTAACACTACTCAGCTAGAAGAAATGCAAGAAGGTATTGGTCAAGAAAAATTTTTAAACCAAATAGGTGTAAAGTTAGATGAATAGAATAAAAGACATAGATGAATTTTGTAAGCTTTACAAAATCAATATTCCGATAAATGAGGAGTTTGATTATTATATTAGCACTTTGCTTAAGTCTAAAGAGTATTCTGAATCTAATTTTGAAAAAAAATTTAAAGACTTTGCAGAACTTGAAAGCCTGGTCGAAAAAAATCAGCTCCCAAGTGTAAGTAAACTAAAAATGCTGTTTCTTGACACCCTGTCTGAGTACATCAAATCTACTAGTGCCTATAATTTATTGCTTGAGTCTGAGATACCTAAAAAACAATTAAATACCAAGGATTGGACCAGTGCGGTCCAATCATCCGACATGCTTATGTCAATTGATTTTAAAAGTGCTAATTATAGTGTTTTAAAAACTTTTGACAACAATGGTGAACTAAAAGGGTCTTGGAGAGAATTGTGTGAGTTTTTATTAGTTCCAGAGGGTTTAATTGAGTCAAAATCTTTTAGGCAAATTGTTTTCGGCAATACAAACCCAAAAAGATTACAAACATTTCAGCACATAAATATGACCTCAATTAAAGAGGCTCTTATGCTTCTTGGTAATCGTGAAGAAGGTGTTGAGTTTTTATCAGATGAAAACAATTATGTTTTTGTTTCTCATGATGAGATTATTATAAAAATAAACAGTGTAAAATCTACTCACAGGGTTATTGAGTTTTTAAATTTTTTGGTTACACACGGGAATATGCAAACTAAATGCACTTTTTTTACTTTGAATAAAGTGAAAAAGAATTTATATGTTAAAACCATGTTTGAATTAAAAGGCGATTTGATGGAAGAGAGTTATAAAACATTACATGGTGCCCCAGGTAATAAATTTTATATGCTTTTTAAAGAACATATTTTAAACGAACCTTATGATGAAAGAGATTTATTGTACATCAACGATGGAGAACTTAGCAAGTGGGCTGTTGAAAAAACAAAAGGTTTACCTCATTACCCAAAACCAAAAATCGTGCTTTCTACCGAAGATGCAATCCACCAATTTCCAAGAATATGGGATAAATTGAGCGAATTAATTCCGAATTTAAAAAACGAGGAAAAGAGAAGAATAGTTGAAATTGTTGCAAATACATGTAAATCATGTTGGGGGATGGAAATTGGGTGTAATTGTCACAGAGATGAATAAAAACAACAATGAGTGAATATTTTTGGGAATTTCAATTAAAATGATAACTTTGTAAAAAAATATTATAATGGAGACCTTAAAAGAAAGAATATCTAGAGAATATGTAGAAGCTTTTAAAGCAAGAAACACCATAAAGAAAAATCTTTTAGGTGTAATAAAAGCAGAAATAACAACACAAGAAAAAAACTCTAATGTAACTGATCTTTCTGATGATAATGTGCTTAAGATTATAAAGAAAGTTTCTAAAAACATCAGCGAAACTTTATCTCAAGCCGATAACGCAGAGTCTCGTGAAGAGCTTGCTATTGTAGAAGAATTTCTCCCAAAACAAATGTCTGAAGTAGAGGTAGAAGCAGAGGTGGCGAAAGTTATTGCTGAAACTGGCGCATCTTCGCCTGCTGATATGGGTAAAGTAATGGGTGGATTTAATGCAAAGTTTGCTGGTAAAGCAGACAATAAGACCGTATCAATTATTGTAAAAAAATTACTACAAAAATAAACACACCCGATGAAAAAACTTGTATTTTTATTATGTCTTGCAATCATGAGTTGCACAATGAGCTCTCAGGAGCATGGCAAACAAATTAATTATTTAACTGGGTCTTCCATAATTCCTGGCTATGCAGTCGTCACTAAAACAATGGATATTGCTTCATATACATTTACAAGTGAAAGTGTACGTGCCCCAATATTACAAGTGTATGTGTGTGATAAATCAAAATTTATTGGCGGAACTCTATTAAACGAGAAGGGTGAAGAAACAAAAATATTGAACTTAAAAATACACGATTCTTCAGGTGAATTTAAATTTGAAGTGGTTGGGGAGAAATTTTCAAGGTTTTTAAATTTATCAGATGGCGAAATGCTTTTAGAAGATAAAACTCACACTGTTTTTTACATGCCATCAATTGGTGTGTGGACTATTTATAGAAAAGGTGTAAAAGTTAAGAAGTGATGATTTGTGAAAAACCTTATAACTTATACTGGAAAAATTGTATTTGATCCTCCAAATGTTACTAAGAAACACCTAAGTCAATCTGAGTGGAAAAAGGTGGCAATGATAGAATTGGATGATGAAATTTGTTTGTATTATGCATGGTTCATTAAAAAAAGATTTAATCTTGTTTTAAACAAGCCGCTTAGAAAAAGTCATGTGACTTTTATAAATGATAGCAGACACGATATCTCAGCCAAAAATGGCAACATTAGTAACGAAGAAGTTGATGCGCTTTGGAATAAATTTAAAAGCAGGTGGGATGGCAAAGAAATTGATGTAGTTTTAAATTTGCATCCAGCCACCAATAATAAACATTGGTGGTTTGTTGTTGATTTTGATCACAGAGATGAGTTGCATAGAATAAGAGCTGATATAGGTTTATCAAGACCGTTTTTTGGTTTACATATGACTATAGGACTGGCTAATGAAAAGAATATTGAACACTCTAAATACATTGCCAGGGTAGCCACAGAAGAAGTATTTTACAGCCCAGAAAAAGATGAAGAGTAAGAGAGATTATAATAAATATGTTGTAGCAGTAATGCTCAAAAAAGAATTTGAGACGGTTTTTTCTAAGTATACTTCTTTTGAAAATGTAAATAAACTCTGGAAGCAATTTTTGAGAATTTACACAGGTAAAAACAGGCATTATCATAATATTGATCACATATTTCACATGGTTGGATTGTGGAAGGTAAATCTTGGTTTGTTTAAAAATCCTGATGCTATTTTTTTTGCCATAATATATCACGATGTTGTATATAACTCAAAAGTAAAAGATAACGAGGGAAAAAGTGCGAAGTTTTTTGTGGATAAAGTGCAACCACTTTTAGGTGTTGATTTTAATGAATCAACCATTGTTTTAAGAGCAATATATGCATCTAGACACAATCAGGAATCTTCTACGTTTTTTGATGCGGACCCAAACAATCAGGACATTCAACTTTTTTTAGACTTTGATCTTGATATACTTGCTACACGTCATGTAGATGAATACGAATGGTATAGAAAAGGTGTGAGAAAAGAATATGCTCATTTTCCTTTGAATAAATACAAAGCAGGTAGAAAGTTTGTGTTAGAGAAATTTTTAGCTAGACCAAAAATATTTTTAACCCAGACATTTAAAATTAACGAAAAAAGAGCTAGAAAAAATTTGCGAAATGAAATAAAATTGTATCTTTGTGATAACAAAAACTAAAGACAATATGTACAACCAATCAACAGAATTTAAAAAGTATGCCACAGGGCATCTTGGTATTAGCAGTCTGAAACTAGATAATTACCAAAAAGCTTTACAGCCAAGAGTTTTTCACAAGCCGCAAAGTATGACTCCTTATATTATTGAGGAACGCACTCTTAATGTGGCTCAGATGGATGTATTCTCTAGATTAATGATGGATAGAATTATTTTCTTGGGAACCGCAATTGAAGATTGGACGGCCAACATTATTAATGCCCAGCTTCTTTTTTTAGAATCAGTGGACTCTAAAAAAACAATCAACATTTATATAAATTCTCCAGGTGGATCAGTTTATGATGGTCTTGGAATTTATGATGTTATGCAATTGGTTAAACCAGAAATTGCAACAACAAACACTGGTATGGCAGCTTCTATGGCTTATGTGTTGATGGTTGCTGGTCAAAAAGGAAAGAGATTTGCTTTACCTCACTCAAGATTTATGCAGCATCAACCACTTGGTGGAGCATATGGTCAAGCGTCAGACATCGCAATTCAAAATGAGCAGATTCAACAAGTTAAAAAGGAGTTATATGATATCATCGCTCTTCATACTGGACAAACATACGAACAAGTTTTAAAAGATTGTGATCGTGATTATTTCATGAGAGCTAAAGAAGCTAAAGCATATGGGTGCTGTGATGAAATTCTTATCAGAGACAAATCGCAAAAGAAATAATGCAAATAACTAATAAAGAACACGAATATAATGCATTGGTTGTTAGACATTCTAGCGGCCAATGCTTTTTATTCTATGAAGTAACGAAAGGTGTTTTATCAACAGGGGATCCAATAACTGATTCAGAAAAAATATACGAAAACTTCAAAGTGTCTTCAATTGGGTTTTGCAAGGTTTGTTTTTGTGATGGCACAGAACCAAAACCTATCGAATTTTTTACTGCAGAAAACCAACCGTTTATCGCTATTAAAGATCTGGCAACAATTACTTTGTTGGATGATGAAGAAAAAGAATGCGATGCTTATGAGGCTTTAAAGAAAAACGGAAGTTTAATGTGCGATTTTTTTGAGGAAGAAATTTTTAAACAATGAAAACATTAGCTATTTTCCCAGGTTCGTTTAATCCATTTACAATAGGCCATCAAAACATTCTTGAAAAGGCAGAGGCTATATTTGGAAAAGAAAATGTATTGATTGCAGTTGGTATTAATCCAGACAAGAACCCATTTGAGTCTGGCGCTATGGCGGAGGCTTCTAAAGCCCCACATGTTAGGACAATACAGATGGCACTACCATCAAAGCACGTTGTTGGGTTTTATAGTTTATTGTCTGATTTTGTTTGGGAAAAAGAAAAAGAGGGCTACAATGTTGTTGTTGTAAAGGGACTTAGAAATGGTGCGGATTTTGAGCATGAGAACACTCAGTTGAGATATATGCAAGATATGAAGCCAGATTTGAAAATAATCTACATACCTTGCGATAGACATCTTGAACATGTTTCTTCTAGCGGGTATAGAGCACTTGAAAAAATAAAACCAGGACTTGGTTTTAAGTATTTAGCAAAAGAACAATAAAATGTTTAAAATAGTACTAATCTCAGATACGCACAACAGGCATGAAAACATTTATGTGCTTAAACCTGAAGATACAAAGGATAGCGATGAAGTGTTATATAATGTTAGTGGTGGTGTTTATTTACCAGCTGAGGCTGATATGGTAATACACTCTGGCGACATGAGTAACATGGGCGGTGAAATAGAGGTGGAGAGATTTCTTATTTGGTTTAGTGCGCTTCCTTATAAATACAAAATTTTAATCGCTGGAAATCATGACTTCCTTTTTGAAAGACAAAGAGGAATTGCACAAGATCTCTTGAAGAAATTTCCAAACATCATTTATTTAGAAAACGACTTTGTTGAAATTGAAATGGTTGATGGTGGCCCTAAATTAAAAATTTGGGGGTCTCCTATTACTCCGTGGTTTCACTCTTGGGCTTTTAATAGAGTAAGAGGTGAGGAGATAAACAAGTATTGGGCCCACATTCCAGATGACATTGATATTTTGATCACTCATGGTCCACCAGCTGGTATCTTAGATATGATATTAAGTGGAGAAAGTAGGGGTTGCGAAATGCTTATAGAGAGGATTAAGCAAATCAAACCAAAACTTCACGTGTTTGGTCATATCCACGAGGCGGCTGGTTATGAGTTTATAGATGGAACGCACTATGTTAATGCTTCGGTTGTTAATATAAGGTTGCAACTTTCAAATAAACCCACTATATTTGAAGTAGATTTAGACAAAAACTTTACAAAAATACCAAACGAAATACCTAGCTAAAAATGGAAACACAAGAAACACAACAAACTACACTACCAGAGATAAAGCCAGAAATAACTTTTGAAGAATTTTTAAAGTTAGACATACGTCTTTGTCAAATTTTGAGCGTAGAGAAAGTAGAGGGTAAAGATAAGCTTTACAAAATGGAGATTAACACAGGTATAGATCAACGTACTGTGGTGAGTGCTATTGCACAAATATACACTCCAGAAGAATTGCGTAATAAGGTATTGCCATTTGTGTTGAATTTGACACCTAGAAAAATTGCTGGCATAGAATCAAAAGCAATGATTATTCTTGCGGAATCACAAGCTAATCACAAAACCTTTCAGATTAGTGCAGAAGATAATGTTGCCACCATTGGTTCAATTGTAATTTGATAAAAACCTGGCATAAAGAGGCGTTGGTGGTTGGTGCGGTATTACTAATTCAATTATTTTTCACTCAGTTTAAACTGACTGAAATTATATGCTCTTTGGCCGTATATTATACATTTCTTCATGCACAGGTAGCTGATCGTATGCAAGAAAGACAAGCTCTACAAGTTAAACCAGATGTTGAGTGTTATAAGAAATCAAATATTTATTTTATGGTTAAAGAGGCTTTGTGGGTTGCTTTTTTTGTAATGACAAATGCATATGCCGCTTTATCTGGTGCTATATTATTTTTTCTTTATCCAATTTGGAGAAAGTATTATAGAAAAATAAAACCAATACACACATGAAAGAGGATATAATATTGATATTGGGTAAAAACCATAAACACCCTATTCAGTTTGATGAAGTTCACAAACATTCTGAAATATATGGTCTTTATACTTATAAAGGTGGTGTACATGTAATTAGAGAAGGGATGGACATTAATTTTGACACATTATCTCCAAATGAACAAGAAAAAGTTGTAAAACTAGTCGAATCAAAAAAATGGAGAGTTAATAAAGCCCTTCAATAAAATAAAAAAAACCCAGACAAAAACTTGCACAATTAAAAATTAATCATTAAATTTGAATCATGGAAACAACAGGAATCTTAAAACTAGTAGGCGCTACCACAAGAGTAAGCGACAAATTTCAAAAAAGAGAGTTTGTATTAACAACAGAGGCAAACACTCCTTACCCACAACATGTACAATTTCAAGTAACACAGGACAAGTGTTCCGTACTTGATTCTTACAATGTTGGTGAAGAAGTTAAAATTCAATTTAACTTAAGAGGTAGAGAGTGGAATGGTCCAGAAGGTGTTAAATACTTCAACACTCTTGAGGCATGGAAAATTGAAAGAGCTGGTGCTGCTCAATCAAGTTCAAAACCAGCTGCTCAAACATCGACCCCTTCAACTGCTCAATCAAGTACAGTGTCATCAGCACCGATAGTGTCTTCACCATCAGCAGAGGATGATTTACCTTTCTAATGGAAATTGACTACGGTAAATATACATTCTTTTGGAAAAACAAAAGCCCTTTTTCTCAATGGCATTCAGTTGGTTTTGAGTTAAATGGGCATTTTTTCCATACAGCCGAGCATTGGATGATGTATCGAAAAGCTATGCTTTTTGGTGATATTGATAAAGCTAAAGAAATATTGGAAACAAAAAGTCCAGCGGATGTAAAAAAGAAGGGTAGAGAAGTAGCCAGATTTTCAAAAGAGCTTTGGGAGGAAAATTGCAAAGAAATTGTTTACAAAGGTAATCATGCAAAGTTTACTCAGAACCCAGAACTTCTTAAAGCTTTAATGGACACTGGTGATACCATACTTGTAGAGGCCAGTCCATATGATGCCATATGGGGTATAGGTCTAGATGAAGAAAACGCAAAGAAAACACATCCAGATAATTGGCCAGGTTCAAATTGGCTTGGAGAGGTTTTAACAAAGCTTAGAGATGATTTAAAACACACACAATAATGTATCTTTTTTTTGACACCGAAACAAATGGTAAAGCATTAAGTTTTAATGCACCAGTTACCGACACTGATAATTGGCCACGTGTGACTCAACTTGGCTGGCAGCTATATGACAAAGATGGCGGATTAATAAACGAGAAAAGTTTGCTGATCAAACCAGATGGGTGGACTATTCCAAAAACACAATTCTTTATTGATAATAATATGTCAACAGAAAGATGTGAAGAATTTGGTATTCCACTATCAGAAGCTGTGGCTTTTTTAATAGAAGATATGGAAAAAAGTGAGTATTTGATTGCGCATAATATGGCTTTTGATATAAACGTAATTGGTGCTGAGTTTATAAGGCTTGGTGTTAAATCAAGTAAGAAGTTGACTAAGTTTTGTACAATGAAAGAGAGTACAAATATTTGCAAACTTCCAGGTTCTAGAGGATACAAGTGGCCAACACTTACAGAATTGCACAAATTTTTGTTTAATGAGGGTTTTGAAGGGGCGCACGATGCACTGGATGACGTTAAAGCTTGTGCTAAATCTTTTTTTGAATTGAAAAAAAGAAATTTGATTTTGAAAAGCTAAATTTTGAAAATAACACATGCTCAATTTGCCACATACAATGCTTGAAACTCTTGAGGGGAAGAACACAATATTGATTGCAGGTATTGGTGGAGGTAGTGATATACTAGCTGGTATACCTTTGTATTATTCATTGATAAAGAGTGGTAAAAAAGTTCATTTAGCAAACCTTACACATACTGATTTAAAAACAATCAATGAGTTTGCAGAACCTATTGTTTTGGCCCCAGGAGTATATGGAGCAACATCAAATATAAAATTACCATCCACAAATTATGTTGAGGGGTATTTATCTCAATTTTTTAAAGCTTACACCAATCAGGATATTATCGTGTGGATGCTTGAGAGAAACGCTGTTCCACTTTTAAAGAAAGCGTATGAAAGACTTTTAGAGCATCTTAAAATAGATGCTATTGTACTTGTGGATGGCGGTGTTGATTCTATTATGCGTGGGGATGAAGATGGAAGCGGAACTATGTTTGAAGATTCTCTGTCTCTTGCTGCTGTAAAAGATTTGCAATTGCCAAAAATTTTGGCCTGTGTTGGATTTGGAACAGAAATTGAAGAAGGGGTATCTCACTATAGAGCCCTAGAAAATATTGCAACAATTTCAAAGCAGGGTGGTTTTTATGGAACTTGTTCTTTGGTGAGTTTCATGAGAAGTTTTATTATTTATGAAAAGGCATGCAGTTATGTGTGGATGCAACCAGGTCATAAAAAGAGCCATATTAGTTCCAGAATAATTCCTGCCGCAGAAGGTGAGTTTGGAGACTATAACATGTTTGAAGGTGATCCAGAAGTCGCAACTCCAGAAAAATTATGTGTTTCACCGCTTATGAGTATGTATTGGTTTTTTAACGCAGAGGCCGCTATTTACAATAATCAAATAATTACCTACATAGAAGGTGTCGACACATTTTATGATGCAATACAAGCAGCTGTACCTAGAATAAAAAATATTAAAACTCGTGAAAGAAAAGAATTCCCATATACTTAAAATAACACTGTTTTTTATTGCTGTTATGTTTTCATGTACTTTTACTAATATAAAAGTAATTGATGGATGCGAATATATTGAAACCACAACAGCAACTGGTAATGGTCCAATTATAACACTTACGCATAAGGGTAATTGTAAAAATCCGATTCATGCTCATGAGCAAATAAAGCAAGATTCAGTTAAAATAGATTATTCTAAGATATTAAGTAATCCCTCTCCAGAAATAGGACCATTAGAAGAAAACTAATCCTTAAGATCTTTTAAAATCAACTCTCGAAGATAAGTTGAGATGGGGTAATATTCTCCTAGCTCCGTAGATTTTTGAAGAAGCTTTTTTGAGACCTCTTTTTCCATCCAGTCATCAATTCTAAAAGTGATTATATTCGCTTTTTTCTTTACAGGTTTATTTAGAGGAATACAATCATAATCTTGTTTGTAGGTGTTTGGAAAGCGTGATTTTATATCTTCATACCACAAATAATTGTAGTGTGGGTTGTTGTGCCATAAAATTTTTGAAGCTGAAAACACATTGTCGTTATTTAAAGCGTCTTCATAAATTTTATAAAATGGATCTTCCCTATATCTTACCGAAGAATACATAACGCACTTTCCTTTTGTACTTGAAAGACACATACCAGCAGCCATCCAAATATCACTAGCGTTTTCAACAAAAGAAAATTCATCCAAAACCAAAAAATCAATTGATTCTCCTTTACCAGAACTAGTAGAAGCGCCTACACTTTGAATTATGCACCCATTCTTTAGTTCGATTCTATTTTGAGAATAATGTGGTAAATTTTCATCCGATTCATCTTTAAAATAGTGTTGCATTATCACTTTTACTTTACGCATCATTTCTCTTGCTTGGTTAGGTCCTGGAGAAATTATGAGCGTATTTTTTTTGTGAGAAAAAATAGCACACCAACAAACATAAGTAGCCAACAGCGTACTAAAATGCATTTGCCTTGATTTTTGAAAAATTGTGTAATTATCGCTGTGTATTTTTTCAATAATAGCCTCTTCAAATTTCATCATTGGAAGAACTGAGACACTTTTTTCTTTAACATAAGCATTAACGCCAATTCTATAGTCAGAAACGAATTTTATCGGATCTTGTGAGTATTCAATATATTGTTCTTTTGTCATACAAAAAATGGTTTTGTATTACATAAATAGTGGTAAAAAAATGAAACCTTTTGAGTGTTTAAACGTATAATTTAAAAAAGTACTTATAGCTGAATTGGTAAATGAGGGCTTAGGCGAGGGTAAAACGTAAATTCCCGTCATCACTATAATGATGAAAACAAAAGCTTTTGTTCTTAATAGCGGCCCTATACAGGGAGGTATCTTGGTTCGAGTCCAGGTAGGTGCACTAAAAAAGTTATGACAGAAATACCTTTTAAATCAGAAGACGTTATTGCCGCAGCTGGAGTACATCCACTTAAGGTTAAAAACATTTTTTTATATGGGTCCAGGGTGTACGGTACTGCCAATGAAACCTCAGACTGGGACATAATCATGATTGCCAGTCATATGTTGGCCCACGAAGAGAAAAAAATCACCGTCAATGGAGTTCTTTTAAACATTCACATTTTCACACCAGATTATTTTAAGGAAGAACTTAATTTACATCACCCAAGGGCTTTAGAGTGTCTTTTTGCCCCAGAGTGGATCATTTTATTAAACAAGGTTCCTTTGACTCAGGAGATCAGTGTTAAACGCTTGGTTATGGATACCTTAAACGAGTCAAGAAATCGTTGGAAAAGAGCCAAGCGTGACATTTTAGATTATAATTTTTATTCTGGTCAAAAAAGTTTGTTTCACTCAATAAGAGTTCTTATATTTGCAATACAAGTTGCAGAACAAGGAAAAATATTCGATTACTCAGCTGCTAATTATTTGTACGCACAAATTGTTGGTATTGATGAAATTGATTGGGATTTTTATAAAGAAAAATTTTTACCAATTAAAATTGAATTAGAAGAAAAATTAAAAACCTTTCACAAACAATAAAAAACAACATGACAACAGAAACCATAAGTCAAATTACAAACATCGCAATATTTTTGGCAATTATAGCCATTCTGGTAATTGCGTTATTTTCTTCATTAGTTATAACAAAACAAAGCACGGTAAAAATTATTGAGCGCTTTGGTAAATTTGTCGGAATCAGACGACCTGGTATTTCTTTTAAAGTTCCATTTATTGATAGAGTGGCATATATACAAAGTTTAAGAATGGGACAAATTGATGTAAAGGTTGAAACTATTACAAATGATAAGGTTACTGTTCATATGAAGGTAGCAGTTCAATACTTGGTACAAGATAATGATGAATCAATAAGAGATTCTATATATAAACTTACAAATTTTGAAACCCAAATTCAATCTTATGTTTTTAATGAAATACGTTCTGAAGTTCCTAAAAAGACTTTAGACGAAGTATATTCAAGTAAGCAAGATATTGAAAATGCTATTAAAGAACAATTATCTGAAGCAATTGCAAAATATGGATATGTGATTCAAAACGCACTTGTTATTGACATTGATCCTGATGCAAAAGTAAAAGATGCCATGAATAAAATTAATGCTGCAACAAGGGATAGACAAGCTGCGGAGCAAGAAGGTGAAGCAAACAGGATTCGTGTAGTAAAAGCAGCAGAAGCAGAAGCGGAGAGTAAAAAGTTACAAGGTGAAGGTACTGCAGCACAACGTAACGCTATTATTGAAGGGTTTCAAAAATCTATTAAAGCTTTTTCTGAAAATACTAGTTTAAACACTGCGGAAGTGTTACACTTTGTTGAAATTACACAGTATTATGACACATTAAGGGATATGGCAAAACACAATAAAAATGTTATTTTTATGCCGCATTCTCAGGGTGGAAATATAGCAATTGATAATGTTATTGCAGCAAACCTGGCAGCCTCAAAAGTTTTAGAACCTGAGTCTAATGCGAAAACACAAGAAAATACCTCATCTGAAAACATTGCAAAAGAGAAGTAGCGCATTTGGTATTTTAGTTTGTTTTTGTTAAATTTAATAATTGCAATATGAGTCAAAATTTGAACAAAAAAATACCGCTTTATTGTAAAGATTGCCGTGTTGAAATATTTGTAGATTTAAACATGGTTATGCTTAAAAACGCATTGTGGGTTAGTGTTTGTGATGATTATAAAGATGCTTATTGTGATCATTGCATAGAAAATAGACTTGGTAGAGTAATTTCAGAAAATGATTTTAAGCTTGACGAAAAAAATGAAACACCATTATGTAATCTTGCGTGGAAATGGAGAAAAGAACGATTTGCTAAAACTTTAATTTATCATGGATAATATGAAAAAATTTTTAACTTTAATTTTGCTTTCAGTAGCGTTTTTGACATCGTGTCAAGATGAAACAACAATTTTTGGCAACCCCGTTGTCTCTCAAATTAATATTCTTGAAGGAGAAGATGGAAAAGAATTTAAATATGAGGTTGTCTTTAAATCAGAATTTAAGGACAATGTGGAGGTTCCAAAAATGCAAACAAATTTTAGATATCAAGTTGGAGATACTTTGTTGTCCTTTTACGAAAACTATGAATTAAAAATCAGGCCAATCAGAGATAGTTTGAATTTTTACAGATCAAAATATGCAAATATTTTACTAGAGTTTCAAGCGCAGAAAAACTACATCGAATACCTTCAATCAAAATTACCGAAAGAATAATGGAACACTTTTTTCATCTTTTGGGTATTTGCCCAGACAGTATTGGTCATATAGACCTCATGGATATTATAGTTTGTTATTACAACGAATTACAACACATTATTTCTTTAATCAGATTTAAACTTGGATCATGAAAAAGTGGATTAATATATTGATGTTATTGATAATATTTATGTGCATTGGGTTGTACATTAGTCATGAAATTTCTCGCTCAGAGTTTTACCAATTAATGTTTATGTACCCATGTGTTTGGGTTTTGTTACTTAGTATAAATTACAAAAAAGAATTAAAATAAATTATGTCAGAATTAGGTAAGGGTTTCATTTTAGGAATGATAGTTTCATTTTTTGTTTTACTTGGCGTTGTGTACACCATAAATAAAAACAAAGACAAAATAGTTAAAGCACAAGTTCAAAGTTTTATGGATAAAAAATTGGATTCCATAATTGATAGCAAGGGTCCCTGGATAGATTCTTTGGTTAAAGCTAGATATAACCAAATGATGCAAGATACGTCTGTGCAAAGAAAGCTTACAAATGTAAAGGGGAAAATTGCAAACATCTTTATTGAAAAAAAATAATCATGAAAAAAATTTACATCATATGCGGAGGAACCATGCAACATGTGTCTCCGCATTTTTCTTTGTGTGCACCAGCCTATGGAAATGTCGGGTATGATATTTACTGTGCCATGAAATCACAAATAGACAGCGATTTGAACAGTGAATATTCTGTGAAGCTTATACCAACAAAAATGGCGCTGGGAATTTTAAACAATGATAACTTTGATGAGTCTTTTGATGTCATGAATTACTTTGGATTTGATTTTATTGAAACAAATGAAGATCTAAATGAATTTGTTGATGCTTTAATTAAGGATCCTGAAACAAGGTGTGTTGTGATGGCTGCAGCGGTATGTGATTTTGAACCAAGCGTATTGTCTACTGTAATAGATGATGGAATAATTCAAAATCCAGTATTTAAATTTGGTAAAGATCAAAAAAGACTCGACTCAAGTAATCATTATAGTTTGGATTTAAAACCAGCTGAAAAAATTGTGCATAAAATCAGAGAGAGGCGCAAAGATGTTTTTGTGGTATCTTTTAAAACAACAGCTGGGGTTGGAAGAGATGAAACTTATAAAAAAGGATTGTTGTCTTTAAAAAAGAATAGCTCAAATCTTGTTTTTGCCAACGATATTAGAGATAAAATAAATATGGTAATTACACCTGAGGAATTTCCATATGAAGGAGAAACAAGAGAAGAGGCTATTGCTATATTGGTAGAAATGACATTGAAAAGACTAAATCTTACATTCGGCGATAAAACCATTGTGAAAGATGATAGCAGAGCTTTTCCTGAGGTTTTAAATATGGGTGGTTTTATACCGAAAAATTGGTATGAAGTTATGCAACACTTGTTTGCAAACAAGGCTTTTAAACCCCTTCCTGGTACAGGAAAAACAAGTGGACACTTTGGTTGCAGAGTTATTGGCAAAGAATACGAGAGAATAACATCAGAAAGAAAAATCAACCATAACGAAAGTTTTAAACGTGGTATGATACCAGTTTATTCTTACAAAAATGGTGAACTTATTGTGGGTGGAGCAAAGCCATCTGTGGGAGAAAAAACACAAGAACTTATTTATCAAGAGCTCGGAGAAAAAATTCACGCAATCGTACACTTTCACTGTCCGTTTAAACAAGATGTAGACCATTCAAAAATACAAACTAAAGAACAGTTTTCTTTTGAATGTGGTAGTCTTGAATGTGCCTTAAATACAACGTCTGGGATGAGAGAAATTGAGCCAGGTATTTATGCGGTGCATTTAGAAAATCATGGCCCAAATATTGCTTTTCACAAAGATGTTCCGACTGGAAATGTAATAGATTTTATTCACACATATTGGGATCTTTCTGAAAAAACTGGTGGTATTATAAAAACAGACGAAGAATTACATATTTTAAAATAAGGCATGGAATTCAACAAGGAAAAACAAATAAACAAAATGAGACCAGCTGTAGATAAGCTTGTTTCACGTCTTGAAAAGAAAGGAATTAAATTTAAACACTCAGATGGTGAGTTTGAAAATGTTCTTTTCTCATCTGGTGATTTTGAATTAAAGATGTCCCATCACTCTTTTTATAGATATTCTGGTATTGCTGTACTTTGTTACGGAAACGAAGATACAAATACTTCCAAAACAGTTGATGTAACTGACGATATGTATATGAGCATATTTATGGAGCCAATCGTCGAAAACCATTTCAAAAAAGTAAAGGTTTTAAAATAATTTTGTAGCTATAGGTTTTTATTCGTAAATTTGATTTATGAGCGAATTAAAAGAGATTGTAACTGTTAATCAAAAAGATTTTGATTACCTTGTAGAGGTGGCGAAAAAATCAACCTGTAGTAGATCTAAATGTGGAAGTATCATTTTAAAAAGTTGGACTATTCTAGGGGAGGGATATAACTCCATGCCTTGCAACAATCAAACCGAGTGTTTTAAAGATGGTTTGCCTAGCAATTTTAAAAGCGATAAAACTTGCTGTGTTCATGCTGAGCAAAGGGCTATAATGGATGCATTAAAAAAACACCCAAAAAGCGTTCCTGGCAGCGATCTTTTATTTATTAGATTAGATGACCAAGGAAATCCTAAACACTCTGGAGAACCTTATTGTACGATTTGCAGTAAGATGGCATTAGATGCAGGTATTTCCAGATTTTTTCTTTGGCATAAAAGCGGTTGGACTGCATATGATTCTAAATATTATAACGAACTTTCTTTTCAGTATAAGCCATGATTTTAAAGACTAAATATGTCAGAACTAAAGAAAACAGAATTATTGTTTTCTCAGAACTTAATCAACATTCGGAGTTTAAAAGTTTTGAACCTGTTTCTGCTGGTTTTATATCAATTGGTGTTGGTAGTGACGGTAATCCAGATTGTACTTGTTATGGCGAAAGTGTTTCGCTGAACTTAAAAAGCAACGAAGAGGAAGATACTATACTTGCTAAAAGACAAATATTGGGGCATTATTTATAGGCTTTATTTTTTCTTTTCTGGCCACTCCAACCATCCGTATACATATGGAGCTAATTTTATGTTTCCTTCCAGGACTTCAATGTAATTTTTTGTGCTTTGAGGTAATTTGCCATCTCTGGCTAAAATAAGATCTATCGCTTTTTGAATTTGTTGTTGTACTGCTATAACTATTGCTTTTCTTTTTGGGTCTTTTACTTTTTCTTTCATAAGTGTGTTTATTCTCTATCAAGTATAATTTCTATTATTAGTTTTCCCTCCATGTCAGACACTCCATCACACAGGATGTCTGCTATTTTTAAAGCGATTATGTTTGAACCGTCGACAGAAGTTGTGATTATTCTTGCTCCAACACCAAGAGAAAGTATAATTTCCTTTTTTGGTATTTTTAATTCATGTTCTGTGTAGTTAACAACGAGTCTCACATCAACATTTTCATATAGCGGTGTTTTTTGTTTGGCTACATTGTTTAATTGTGAGGATAGTTCTTTTAATTTGTTTTCGTATGACTTAACAAGCTCAGTTTCTCTTTGGCTTAATTCGGTCTTTATCTCATTAAGTTTGGAGTCAATTTTTTCATTTGTGTCTTCTGTTTTAATTTGCTCTGTTTTAACTGGTTCGAGAACGGCACCATACAACACCCTGTTTCCTTTTGAATATTCGTTTACAAGATTTATAGCATACTCTTCCTTGTCTTTTTCAGGGTCATAGAATGAGGCGTTTTTACGATTATACTTCATTAGAGCCGTTTTAACGGCATCAACCTCCATTCTGCTATAACGCTCAACCAACATCGGAATGTGCTCTGCAAACGAAGGATTATATAGTTTATATAGATCCTGTAACAATAGTGTGAAGTCTTCTTTTTTCATGTCGTGTTTTATTATAAAATAGGCTAATAAAAGAAAAATCCAGGCCTTTAACCTGGATTTTTCTTATACTCTTTCTTTTCCTAATTTATCTGCAGGTGACACAAAATCACGCATACATTCATACAGCCAATTTTTCCACTTAATAAGCTTGCCAAATTTTGTTATTGGTTTTAAAGGTTGATTAACTTTGTTCATTTGACTTTTTACGTCTTTAATTTTTTCAGATCCCTGTCTGCGCTTTTCAAACATTTCAATAATAAGCTCCAAGTATTTGTTTGTAGATGGTTTGTTTGTTTGAATCGTCATGTAGGCAAAAGGGGTCTCAAAATATTTTGCATACCTTGCGGTATCATCTACACATTGTGGTATATTGTGCTTTTTACAATAATCAGCTTTTGTTCTATCCCAGGCTTCATCCGAAACCCATGGATCACCGTTTTTGTCGTAAAACACATTCTCTGATTTGTTTTCTCTGTGATAATCAGCAATAGAAAACAGGTGTGTGTAGGCAATGCCATATGATTGAAGTTCTTCAGGAATTTTCTTTTCCTTTAAATGGCTTCCAGTGAGGACATGAATTTCCCAACCATCTTTTACGAGGCTTTGTGTAATGGCGGCATAAAAATCTGGTTGAGTGTTTATGATGCCGTGTAAGTCTAGTGCCCAAGCTTTTTTCATGATTACAAATATTCTTTTACTTCTTTTGTTTTGGTAGTGTATTTTAGTTTACGCAAAGCTTTTTCTTTAATTTGCCTTACTCTCTCTCTGGTTAAATCAAGCGATATACCGATTTCGTCCAAAGAACGAGGTGTTACATTGTTAAGTCCAAAAAATGCCACAAGTATTTCTTTTTCTTTTGGAGTTAATTTTACATCCAGCATCTTGTTTATTACGCTTTTTAAATCCTCCTCAATGAGTTCTGCGTCAGAATCTCTGATGATGTCTGATTTTATAAGATCTACTAGATATGTTGTGCTATCTTCGTTAACTGGCATGTCTAGCGATAATGGTGATGAAGATGCTGTTAGGATAAAAGATATTTCATCCATTGTATAGCTTTTGTTACCTTGTTTTTCGGAGAGATATTCTGCAACCTCTTCTAAACTTGGCGCTCTTTCGTGTATTTGTTCTAACACGCTTGTGGCATTTTTGATTTTGTTTAAATCCGCAATTTTATTAAGGGGTAACTTGATTTGTTTTCCGTTTTCGTTGATGTATTTTAAAATAGATTGTCTAATCCACCAAACAGCATAAGAAATAAATTTGAATCCTTTTGATGGGTCGAATCGTTTTGCCGCAATAATTAAGCCTTCGTTGCCAGCAGAAACAAGATCAGAAAGAGCAAGTGATTTAATATGATATTGTTTTGCAACACTAATCACAAATCTCAAATTTGCTTTTACCATTTTGTTAAGCGCTTCTTGATCGTTCTCTTGAATCAATTTTGCCAGCTCCACCTCTTCATCTGCTGTGATTCCAGATATTGGACTAATTTCGTTTAAATACTTGTTAAAAGAAATGTCATCTCTACTTGTAATTTGTTTTGTGATTTTTAGTTGCCTCATTGACATAGTTTAGTGTTTTGGTTAAGTGTAATTTATACGTTTTAAAATTGAAAAGGTTGCAAAATAGAAAAGCCCCCGTACTATACTTCAGGGGGCTTTCTGTTAGACTAGTTCAGCAACTTGTGCTGAAGTCTCTTTGATGCTAGCATATTCCATTGCTGAAAGTGCTAGGCTTTTTGTTGCTTTGCCGTTTGAAAGGCTTGAACTAAAATCTCCCTGTGACCGCCAAATCATGTTCGAAAACATTCGCCCCCATTTACTTTTAACTAGTGGAGACGCAGGGTAACGAACCCTGGTTACACAAATCTTTGATCACATATCAACGACCTTAATTCAATTGTAAATATACACAAAATTTCTTAATTCCAAATAATAAATTGAAAAATTAATAAAATTTTGCAGTTTTTTTAACAGAATTATCCCCTAAAAGTGCACCAAGAGCATTAACTCGGACCAAAACAAACCTTAGCTCAAGAAGGTTCTCTTTTTTTTCGGCCTCAAATCCGCATAACTCACAATGTATGTTGTCCTCACTTGAATTGATAACAACATCCAGGCATTTTTCAGCAACCATTCTGATTGTGCTTAAAGTTGGGATGGATGGTTTTTCTGATTTGTCTGTTTTTATTTTTATGTCAAGATGCTTGAACACCTTTTGTACAGAAGTAAAGTCAAAGCTATCCATGATGATAGACTTTTGTTCGATTAGTTTTGATTTTTTCATTATTCTTTAGGGGTTAATGTGAATTTTTTAAACAAGTCATTCAAAAAGCATTTTTCATTAAGCTCTTTGCAATGAAATCTTCCAATGGCTTGTTGCATATTGTCTTCCAGTATTTTTTGTACTTTGGCCCTCATTTGAATTTGCGAAACAAGGGGTTTGTCTTGTGTTGGATGAATTATATCCGCACCCAATTCAGCTGTGTTGTTTTTTGTGTCCATAACTTTTTAATTAGTAGGTTTTAATTTGTGCCAAAATCTTGGAGAAAAATATACATTCGGGAGTTCGACTGCTGCCTGAAACATTGGAGCAATATCTTTTACTCTGTATTTAGCAAGGCCAGTTCCAATTTCTGTGGTATAAAAAATAATTTCTGGGTGCGTTCTGCAATATTCAACATATCTGTCCACATATATTTTAATTTTAGTAAGAGGTAGTACTTGCAAATTTTTGTTTTTAGTTGGGATTGCATATGTTCTTCCAGCTGCCCCTTCACCTTGTCCCATTTTGGCACCCATACCCATAGCATCTTTTGCTGCTCCTTTTGTATGTTTTCCACCCTCATTACTACCGAATGTAAAGCAGAATCCTTCTGGAACATTTTTAATTTTACCTGGTGGTATGGTTCTTTCAATCATGTTATAAACTGTTTTTATATACCGATTTCATTTCTCTCAAAGCCTTCATAAGTGCATTATAATGACCTTTATAAAGAAAGAACTGGTTTTGTACACTGGTGCATTGTGGAATGAAAAAAACTGTAATTCCGTGCTTAGGGTGTGGAATCAAAAGAAGAGAAGATCCAGCATACGCATGATCATCGCATCGAATTACTCTAATTTCTGGACAATATTTTTTTACATAGTTTTCAACTTTTTCAATCACTTCGTGACCAACCATTCTCTGGCTCAATTTCAATTCATCAAAAAAACGATGTTTAATTTTGAATTTTTTACCATTAGCTCCAGTACCTTCTAAAAACTGCCATTCTCCATGAAGGTCTTTGCCGTATGTTTTTATAACCCAATTTGAAAACTTGTGCCAGGTTCTATGAACCTCTACGAGTCTTTGAGACTCTTTCTTCAAGGTTATATCTTCTTTGCTTTTCATCATTTGGTGTATATTAAATTATACGTGAAATTTTGATAAAGGTTTCTTTTTTACGGATTTTGTTTTCACCTTAATTGGCTTATTAACATCAAATAAATCTCTATTGATATCAAAAAGTGTAAATGTGTTATTGGTACCCAACTCTCTAGGGAAACCTAGTTCCTCAACCGTTTTGTGTGGGTTTAAAATACGCACTTTTTTGTATAAAAATGCTTCCATTAACTCGTGACGCACAACAAGTTCTGCACAAAGCCAAGCGGTCATAACAACACCAGTTTCACTTACGTTTTTGTCTACAAACATATATCTACCGAAACCAGTTCCGACTTTACCAGTATTTGTGTCTGGGCGTTTAAATGAGGTTCTAATTAAAAAACCGTCAGTGTTTTCTTTTACTTGAAATTCCCACCCCATGTCTAGGTTACTGGGTGCAAACGTGATGTTTTTTACGATTTCTCTTATTTGCTTTATATTCATTTTGAAATATGGATTAAATTTCCTATTTTTATGTTGTATTTCATTATACGCAGAAAAAAATAAAAAGTTGCAAAAATAATACATGTCATATTTTTATCTATTTATAATAAAAATATGAAAAAAGTGTGTAATATATGCCATATTGAAAAGGATTTAGTTGAATTTAATAAGTGTAAAAACAATAACGATGGAGTTCTCAACTATTGTAAAATTTGTAATAATGAAAAAAGAAGAAAAAGAACAGCTAAAAACAAGGATTCGTTAAATGCTTGGAAAAGAAATTATTTAAAAAATAATCCAGAACAAAGAGAAAAACATCTTAAAAGATTAAAAATTTATAATGAAAAAAACATTAAAAAACACAGACAAAACGCTAGAGTATTAGAAAAGAAAAGATTAAAAACAGATAAAGTTTTTTTAATTAGAAAAAACATAAAACAATCAATAAAACACGCTTTGAGAAAAAAAGATGTAAAATGTAAAGAAAAAATGCAAAGTATTTTAGGGTGCACATACAAAGAATTCAAACAATATCTTGAATCTAAATTTGAGACTTGGATGAACTGGGAAAACTATGGTAAATTTAACGGCGAATTAAATTATGGCTGGGATATAGATCATATTATCCCTGTTTCTTCTGCTAAAACAGAGGAAGAAATAGTTAAGTTAAATCACTTCACAAACTTTCAACCATTGTGCAGTAGAGTAAATAGACATATAAAAAGTAACAAATTTTAAATTATGACATGTGTAGTGGGTTTTATTGATAAAGAAGCTGTCTACATAGGCGGGGATAGCGCCGCCCTGGATCACTCTGAACTATCTTATAGCATTAGATCGGATACAAAGGTCTTTAAAAAAGACGACATGATTTTCGGTTTCTCAGTGTCTTTTAGAATGGGTCAATTATTGAGGTATAAATTAAGAATCCCTCCACATCCAAGAGGAATGGATAACTTTCAATACATGGCTACAGCGTTTGTAGATTCTGTAAAAAAATGTTTTGAAGATAATGGTTATGCAGATATGGACACAGAAGAAGGTGGGTCTTTTGTTGTCGGATATCGTGGCGCACTATATTCCATATTAAGCGATTATCAAGTTGAAGAAACAGCCCAGAATTATATAGCACTAGGTGGGGGTGCAGCATTTGCTCTAGGGGCATTGTTTGCCTCAAAAGAACGAGACTCGATGAAGAAGGTTGAGATGGCCCTAAATGCATCTGCGGCCTTTTCAATGGCTGTTAAACCACCTTTTACAATACTTAAACTAGCTTATAAAAAGAAGCCTGCTGTAAAAAAAACTAGCACAAAAAAATGATAAATAAGATAATTACCTGGGATTTTGATGGCACATTGTCAGACAATCATGATGGATCATTAAATATATACAAAGAAACAGCTCAAGAAAACTTGAAACTTACAATTTCTCTTGGGTATGATGTTCACATTGTTACGAGAAGATTTGATGAAGAGAACAATCACAAAGGTCTTAAAAATGAACATTTGCCAGTTATAAATATGGCAAAGAAGTTGGGTGTGGATTATTCTAAAATTCATTTTACTAATAGATCTTGGAAATACGAAACAGTTCAAAGGCTTGGCTCATCATTACACATAGATGATGACGAAGTCGATATTTTATGGATACAAAGGCATGCTCCAGAAACAAGCACGATCTTAGTTGGGTCTGAAAATTGGCAAGAAAAACTGTTAAAATATATTGAACAGGATATAAAAGATAATCAAAAAATAAATCTATTAGATAAAGTGAAAAATTTTTTAAAAAAAATACAACCTTTTTAAAAAAATAACGTATAATGTGGTATAAAACAATAAAATGGAAAACGAAAATAAACCAAAAATTGGAAAAATCCTGTTAATTTCAGGTATTATCGGAATCGCTTTAATTACACTCGTAATGTATGTAACTTTAAGCAATAAAGAAGTGAGGTTAAACAATGCGGCAGTAGCCCAAGAACAAGTTTGTAAACTTGATTTTGACAACATGTTCAAAACTATCAAGCAAACTGCAAATGTCGCCGAAGAAGCAAAAGAATCATTCAAAGAAATTTATTTTGGCATCACTGATAAAACATATGCTAATGATAAAAATCTTGTAATGAAATGGGTAACGGCAGCGAACCCTCAATTCGACATGAAATTGTTTGATCGTTTAATGACAATCATTGAGTCAAAACGTAACGACAATCAATATCAACAATCAAAATTGGCCGATTTACAAAGAGAGTGGAAAGATTTAACTGGCACGTTTCCAGGTAGTATTTTTCTTGGTAGCCGAACTTTAAACATCACTTTTGTTACATCAGCACGTACCAAAGAGGTTTATCGCACTGGTGAGGATAATGATATTGATTTGTTTGATAAAAAATAACACATGATAATCTGGTTTGCATTATTAATACCAATAATTGCCGCCTTTGTTTTATTTAAGTTTTTTAATCATCGTGTAACAATTTGGGAATTTTTTATTCCATTTGCAGCCACCCTGGTCACAATTCTTATAATGAAATTTAGCTCAGAGGGTGCGCAAACAATGGATGTAGAATATTGGAGTGAACCAGCTTCACATGCCATATATTCTGAGCCGTGGGACGAAGAGGTTCCTTGTACACACTCATATGATTGTAATTGTACAAAGGATGACAAGGGCAATGAGAGTTGTCAAACATGCTATGAACACTCTTATGATGTTGATTATCACCCAGCGTATTGGGCGATAGTTTCTGAAAGCGGAAACGAAGTTCGTATCACACAAGACAAGTTCAATTCACTTTGTGCTAGATGGAAAAATAAGGTGTTCGAAGATAAGCACAGGGACTATCACGACATAGATGGTGATTGGTATGTGACTTATTGGAAAAAAGAAAGTGAAAACCTGGAGTGTATGGTTTCAGAACATTATTATGAAAACAGAGTGCAAGCTTCAAATAGTGTGTTTAATTATCCAGAGGTTTTAGAGGATGAAAAAACTAGGTATCAGCTTTATGATTATCCAGGTATTACCGAAGGGTATAAGCAGGTAAATGTACTTGGCATGGGAGATTCTACAAGAAGAACTTCTAACAGAAAACTAGAAATCTTAAACGCAGAACTTGGCAAAGTAAAACAAGTAAAAGTTTTTGTTTTATTGTTCAGAAATCTTCCAGAGGTTGCAGCGTTTAAACAAGAATGTTATTGGAAGGGTGGAAATAAAAACGAAGTTGTAGTTTGTATTGGAATTGATGATGCTTTAAAGGTGAAGTGGTGTAAATCATTTTCTTTTACAGAAAACTCGGAGTTAAAAATAAACATCAGAAACTATGTAGCAGATATGCCAGTTTTGAATTGTTCAAAAGTAGTAGACTTTTTATATGGAGAGGTAAATAAAAATTTTGAAAGGAAAAAGTTTAAAGAGTTTTCATATATAAGTGTTGAGCCAAAAATTTGGCAAATATGGCTAACATTTATTTTGTCAACCATTGTAACTATTTGTGCTTCATGGTGGGTGGTAAAAAACGAATATTAAATTAGTAAAACACAAAAAAAATTAGTAAATTTGAAAGAATTTTTCCTAAACATGTTTAATTTTTTACGCATAAAAATCAATACGTTACTTTCTTTTTTTAGAATAAAAAAGAAAAAATCTGACGTGCTTTTTTGCGAAGAAACACAACGTGTAATCAACAAAAAATTAGCCAAACAATTGGATAAAAATATTGTGAGATTTAAGATGGAAAAAAACAGATCTGTGAAAAGCGGAGAGTATTATAACAGTATTAATTTTGGTGCAGAAAGTTTTGGCACCATTAATGAAGACAAAAAACAAACATCATGATATCTACAATTGTATCTTTATTAATAGCAGGAATAATAACTTATTTCTGGGCTACGAAACTAAAAGCACCTTTAAGCAATTGGTATGTGTGCGTTGTCGTGTTCGTTGTTAGTTATGCACTATCTTGGGTTGCATTGCTTGCTTTTTTTGTTTTTCTTTTTTATAAACTGGTTATTAAACAACGATAATGTTTTATTGCTGGCCTCTACCTGGCGCTGATAGATATTCTTCTTATTCTGGTTCTTTTGGTGCTGAGAGAAAATATGACATTCACACTGGTATAGATATTTATTGCGAACCAAATCAAGTTTGTTGTGCAATGGAATCTGGTGTGGTTGTGAAAGTTGAGGTTTTTACTGGGCCGAATGCAGAACCGCCAAGTCCATGGTGGAATGAAACACACGCTGTTTTTGTAGAGGGTAATAGCGGTGTTATAGTGTATGGTGAAATAAGACCATTGTCTACCATTAATATTGGCAAAAAAATAAGCTCAGGTCAAATTTTAGGCCATGTGGTGACTGTTTTAAAAAAAGATAAAGGTTTGCCAATGACTATGCTTCACGTTGAACTTTATGAAAAAGGGGCAAGGGAAGCAGTTATTTGGGGCTTGGGTGAAGATAAACCAAAAACATTGTTAGATCCATCAAAACTATTCGAAAGATGATTATTTTATTTCCAAGAGATCCGTTAAACACAAAACAGCCAGATGAAAATTTTGTGGCCGAAGAGTCTGCTGCAAAGTTGGTGGGTTTTAAAACGTTTTTGTTTGATCACGATGAGTTTGTAAGAACTGGAGAGTTTAAATGTAATTTGCCAAAAAATAACGGTCAATTTGAAACTGTTATTCTTAGAGGTTGGATGTTACAGGCTGGACAATATTATGAACTTTATTGTAAATTAGAAGAGGAATATGGTTACCATTTAATTAATAACCCAGATGAATATATTAATTGCCACTATTTCCCAAATGCTTATCAACACATTTGTGATTACACATCTAAAAGTTGGTGGTCTGGAGAATGGAATGGTCGTGAAGAAGCAAACACGCCAGAAGCAATAAGTTGGGGTCCAGTAAGAGATCTTTTGGATAGAAGCGATTTAATTATAAAAGATTATGTGAAGTCCGAAAAAGATAATCCAGAGCTTTTTATTCTCAACAAAGAATTAACAAACGAAGAGTTCGGCAAACGAATTGGAAAGTTTATAGAGGCCAGGGGAAAATTATTCAATTATGGTATTGTTTTGAAGAAGGTAGAACCTTTAAAAAAATATGGTGAACAAACAAATGAATACAGAATATACTTTTTGAATAATACAATATTTACTTGGGGATATAATGTAAACGATATCAATGTTAAAGCGCCGATGATGTCAATGGATATAGTTAATTCATTAATTTCAGTTGGAAAAAACATAAAAAGCAACTTTTTTACTATAGACGTTGCTGAAAAAGAAGATGGCTCTTGGATGATACTAGAAACTGGTGATGGTCAAGTTTCTGGGTTACCAAATGGGCAAGAAACAATCAAATTTTATAACACATTAAATAACACCTTGACTGGTGTTGAACAAAATTAATAATATGACAGTACAAATAAAGCATTCGTTTGGGGTAATAGAATTTACTAGATCTGGAAATGCGTATTTAATTTCGGAAAGCAAAAAAATAAAAGAAGACATTTTTATTCCAAAGAGTAAAACTGGTGAAGCTTTTAATGGCGACACAGTTTTTGTTGCGCTTAAACCAGGTAAAATTCCTGGTGAAACGATTGGGCAAGTAATAGGGATTAAGCAAAGATTTAGAAATGATTATGTTGGAACGTGTGATGTTAATCAGGAAAGTGGCGATTTTATTGTAAAAGCTGTATCTAAAAAAGTGCCAATTGAATTCATAATTCCAAAAAAATATATCGGAACCGCAAAGGTTGGAGATAAAGTGTTGGTTAAGCTTAGCAAGTGGGACAAAAAAATAAATAAACCTATTGGTCTAATTAAACAAGTTTTAGGAAAAGCAGGGCTCCATTCAACTGAAATGAAATCAATTTTGCTAGAAAACAATATTGATTCAAAATTTCCGCACAATGTAATTAAAGAAGCTGAAAGTATACAATTTGAAATTCCACTAGAAGAAATTTCTAATAGAGAAGATTTCAGAGAGATACTTACATTTACAATTGACCCAAAAGATGCTAAAGATTTTGACGATGCTCTTTCATATAAAAAAGTGTCTGAAAATGTTTATGAAATAGGTGTGCATATTGCAGATGTATCTCACTATATGAAACCAGGCACGGAATTAGATAATGAGGCATACAGAAGATCTACATCCACTTATTTAGTTGATAGATGTATTCCTATGTTACCAGAGCATTTATCTAATGGTGTTTGTTCTCTTAGACCAAACGAAGAAAAACTTTGCTTTTCTGCAATATTTCTTTTAGAATCAACACCCCCATCTGTAAATGGACCAGGAAAAGTTAAAACCATTGATGTGAGGTTTTCAAGAACAGTGATTAAATCTGGAAAAAGATATACCTATGAACAAGCTCAAGAGGTAATCGAAAATCCTACTTTATCAGCAGATAATTATGACTGGGCTGTAATGTCTATGAATTTTATAGCTAAACAATTAAGAGCAGAAAGGTTTAAACAGGGCGCTGTATCTTTTGAAAAGCGTGAAGTTAAATTTACGCTTGATGAAGATGGAACTCCAACTGGTGTATATTTTAAAGAGTCAAAAGATTCCAATAAACTTATTGAAGAGTTTATGTTGTTGGCAAACCAGGCTGTTGCGAGATACATTGGAGAGAAGAATCTTCCTTGTATTTATAGAACTCACGCTCTACCAACAATAGAGCGCTTAAAAGAGCTTTCTGTGTTTGTGGAGCAGTTCGGGTATACTTTAAAGGTTAGCGATGACAATGAATCTAATAAAGAATCTTTAAATAAACTTTTAATGGATGTAAAAGGAACCAACCATGCAAATATTATAGAGACAATTGCTGTGAGGTCTATGTCAAAAGCCATTTACACAACACAGGTTCTTGGTCACTACGGTCTTGGTTTTAAATATTATGGTCATTTTACAAGCCCTATTCGCAGATACCCAGATGTGATATTACACAGGTTGCTTGAAAGTTTAATGACAAAAGGAACTATTATTGAACCGCACTTGCAAAGTATGTGTGAGCATTGCTCTGAATTAGAAGGTAAAGCATCTAAAGCGGAACGTGAATCAATTAAATTCAAACAAGTTGAGTACATGCAAAACAAACTTGGTCAAACATTTACTGGTGTGGTTTCTGGAGTATCTAATTGGGGATTACATGTTGAAATTAAAGAAAATGGATGCGAAGGGCTTGTTGATACTGAAGAAATGGTTGGTGTGGGTTACACACTTGATGAGAAAAATTACAAATTTTTTAAAGATGGAAACAAGATATCACTTGGAGATAATGTGATAGTTAGAGTTTCTGGTGTAAATCTAACAAAAAGGCAAATTGATTTGAACTTGTGTCAATAATTTATGGATAATAATGGAAAGAGTACACTTAAAGAACGCCTTAATTATTGGTTAAAAATAAAATTAAAAATTAGGGTTTCCAGGTTTTTTGTGACGCTTCGCAAAAAAAGAAAAATTCATTTTATAAAAACACCTCAAACCAATAGTATGCAAAACAGAGCAATAGATCTGTTTTATGCGCTATTAAAGAGTAAAAAAACAAATTTAAATTATTCTCCACACTCTGGAATGAGAATAATAGATTCTGAAAAAGTTTGGGTAACGTTAAGTAGATCAATTAATAGTACTTGCACAATAAACATAATTGAGGAAAACGAAAAAGACGAAGCGCACTCTCATGAAGTTTCTGTTCCAGTGGAATGTGTATATGATATGATTGAAGAATTTGACAACGAAATGGAAAAACGTTTTAGAGCAGCTGAAGCTTCTAGGAAAAGAATTGTTGTTGATGATCTTGAAAAACTGATAAAACAATTTAAAAATGAGTAGTTTTTTTGAAGATAGACCCCCATTACAAGGTGATAATAAGATTTACACTTTGACACCAAAGTTTATCACAGATCTCGTGGCTTATTACAGAAAAATAAGATTAAAGAGATATAAACAAAGGAAAATTAAGGCAGCAAAAACACCTTTTGATAGAAACTTTTTCATCAAATTTAAAATTAAACTTGATGATGAAGTAAATTCTCAAATCAGTGATTTGGTATATGAAATGGTTGTGCCAGCCAAGGCGACATATTTTGCAAAGCTTTATTTAGAGCGTGATATAAAGAGAAAAATTTCCGTTGAAGTTGTTGATGTAGAAGAATTATCAGACGAGGAATACGAGGGCCTGATGAGTACAAAAGACGAATACATTAAAAATAAAAAATAAATTTAAGCAAACGGATTTACAAAAGTGTTATCCAAAAACATTTCTTTTAGAGAGGTTTGTCTTTCTTCATAATTAAAATTATTTACAGCTGTTTCTAGGGCTTTTCTTTGACCGACAAACACGGCGAATTTTTTAGCTCTGGTAAGACCAGTGTAAATCAAATTTCTAAATAACATTCTGTAGTATTGATTCATTATTGGCATTATAACACAATCAAACTCAGATCCCTGTGCTTTGTGTATAGAAATTGAATAGGCAAGATCAAGGTCTAAGATATCACTTCTTTTGTATTCGACTTCACGTTCATCAGAAAATTTTACAGTTAATTCATTGGTTCCTGGATACACCTCTGTAATTCTACCTATATCGCCATTATACACCTCTAGATCGTAGTTGTTTTTAGTGTGGATCACTTTGTCGCCCTCTCTTAAAATTCTGTCTTTAAGTTTTATTTCACTCTTGTCAGAGGATGGAGGATTTACAATAGCTTGTATTTTTTCGTTCATTTTGGCATTACCAAGATCTCCAACGTTCATTGGTATTAAAATTTGAATTTCTCTTTCTTTACCAACATATTTAGGTAAGCTTTCAACGTATAACTTAACTGTCATTTCAACAACATCCAAACCATATCTTAGAGAAGACCATGCTGGATAACTTTGTTTATCTGCATTAAGTTCTGATAAACCAGAATCTACAAAAACACAATCAGATCCATTTGTCCAAATTTCTGGATTAAGAAGCGGTGTTTCTATGTTTGGAATCACACCAGTGTTAATTTCGTGCGCATATTTAATTATGAGAGACTCTTTACCTTGTCTAAAAATTCTGTTTAATTTAAAAATTGGTACAATGTTGCTTTTAATTAGATCTTTGAAAAAATTTCCAGGACCAACTGGTTCTAATTGATCTGCATCGCCTATAAAGATAATTTGTGCATCATATGGTGTAGCTTTTAAGAGCGAAGCTGCCAGGTTTATATCTTTCATAGATGATTCATCAATTATGATGACATCTGCAGAAATTGGATTGCCTTCATTTTTTAAAAAACCACCATTTATGTGATCCCAAGATAAAAGTCTATGTATAGTGGTAGCTTCTTTACCTATTACTTCTGTCATGCGTTTTGCAGCTCTTCCAGTTGGCGCAGCCAAAACAACTGATTTGCCAATATCTAAGAGGATATCAACAATTTTTTTGGTAATAGTACTTTTACCTGTTCCAGGGCCACCAGTTAAAACAGACACGCTACAACCCAATATTCCTTTTACAGCCATAGCCTGTTCTTCGCTAAGTTTAATTTTGTCTTCGCTGCTGTTTATTAAATCTTCGTGTACATGAACCTTCATGTTGTTTTGAAGTAATGCATGTATTTTTTCGCAACAATATGTTTCGTTAAAATAGATTTTTCTGTCGTAATATCTTTTATCCTTACCGCTAATTTTTAAAACTTTTATTTCTTGCCCACGCTCCATTGATGTGAGAAGAGCTAGGAAGTCAGGCCTTTCTTGAAGTTTGAGTAGTTCCATCGACCTGGTTGTAATTTGTTCAAACAAAAGATAACAATGTCCATCATTTGAGGCTTGTTCTATCACATATGCAATAGCTGCTTTAATTCTTTGTACACTGTCCTCTTTAAACCCAGCGCTGAGAGCTATTTTGTCAGCTGAAGTAAAACCTATCCCAGATATATCCCCTATAAGTTTATATGGGTTGTTTAATATTTGAGCAACGCAGTTTTTTCCATAAAACTCGTAAATTTTTGTGGCATATAAATTTGAAATCCCATGTTGTCTAAGAAATATCATGATGTCATTCATTTCATGGTTTTTTTCCCATGTTTCTTTGATAGCTTTTAGTTTGGCTTTAGAAATACCTGGTACCTTCAGCATAGCGTCTGGGTTTTCATTGAGTGTTTTTATCACATCTTCACCGAAATGTTCAACTATTCTGTTTGCAATTACTGGGCCTATTCCACTAAAAAAACTTGATTGTAAATATGCTCTTAAACCTTCTTTTGTAGAGGGTTGTTTTTCTAATGCAAAATTGGCCTTGAATTGCTTGCCAAATTTTGGGTGAGATGTCCACTCTCCTTTGAATTCATAGGTTAAGCCTTCATATATGTTTGGTTGTGTAATTGTTACCTTGGTTTCTTTTTTCATCTCAAGGGTCTCCACATTAAGAACATGATAGTTGTTTTCTTCGTTTACGTAAAGAATTTTTTCAATTACCCCTATTACTACTTCTTCTTTTTGCATATCATCAAAGATATAGCTTTTGTCTGGGATTTACAAAAAAATTTGCTTGTTTAAATTAAAATTTATAAATTCGTAAGAAACTTTTTGTAATGACGGCAAAAAAACTACTTAAACTGTTAATTCAGAAAAACCCAAAGAAAGAAATTATAGGGATTAGAGGCTTTACCAAAATTGGTGAAAGTGAATACAACTTCAGATATACATACCGAGATGGTAATTATGTTTCACTTAGTGAATTGATGTACCTTAACACATCTGAAGAATCAGAAAATAAAATTGTGTGTAAAAGAATAAAACAGGCCCAAAATGGATAAGTTTTTAGAGGATTGGTGTTTATCTTTGTATTTTTATAATGGTGTAAATGATCCAAAAATAATTCAAGATCTTAACATCTTTAAAAAAAAGTGCGAGGACTATATTCAAACATACGAGGGGAAAATATCATCCCTTTCTAATGAAGATTTTCTTGCGTTTTTAGAACTATCCGACAACCTTCAAACGGAAGAGGTTAAAATAAGCATGTATTTTGAACTCATGGTTTCTCTTAACAGTCATGACCACGCCGTTCAAAGAGCTATTGAAAAATATAACAAAATTTTTTCAGAATATTACTCAAGACTTATTTTTGTAGACGAAGAATATAAAAAAATAGGATATAACGTTTTAATAGAAAGATCAAAACTTAAAATCTTTGAGCCTTTTAAAAATCACCTTGTAGCTCGTGCTAATGATTTAAAGTACATGCTTAAGCCAGACGAAGAAAAGGTATATATTAAGTTGGAAAATGCAAATAACACAAATCTATATGAGGAATTCACATCTGCTTTTGAGTTTTATTTTAACAATAAAAGAATGAGTGAGTCTGAAATTTTAGAGTTGAAATATCATCAAAACAGGACTGTTAGAAAAAAAGCATTCGAGAGTGTTGCTAAAGTATATGGCACTAAAGAAAATCAAATTGTTCTTGGTAACTTATATAGCGTTGTGTGTAAACAAAACATAGCAGATGTAGAACTCCGTGGGTACAATTCAGTAATGAGCTCAAGAAATTTATCCGAAGAGGTTTCTGATAACACAGTAAACAAGTTAATTGAAATTGTTGAAAAAAATTATCATTTATATCACAAATTTCTTAAAAAGAAATCAGTAATTCTTGGGTTAAATGAGATGCAAATATATGATGCATCTGCTCCGTTGCCAAAAGAAAAAGGCAATCAAAAATACACTTTTAGAAATGGGTGGAACCTATATCAAAAAACAATTAACAAAGTTGATCCATTGTTAGCACAGTTTTCTTCTGATATGTTGATTCGTGGTAGAATGTCCATATTTCCAAAGCCTGGAAAAACAAGCGGGGCTTTTGCCCAATATTCAAAACACACAGAGCAGTTTGTTTTAATAAATTGGACAGATTCTATAAATGATGTGTTTACAATGGCGCACGAGCTTGGACATGCTTTTCACGGGCATCTATCTAAAGCGCAGAAAAGCTCTGTGTATGATACGCCCTTAATTTTAGCAGAGACTGCTTCTATATTTAATGAAACATTGATATTTGAAACAATGCTGAAAGAAATTACAAATGTAGATGAAAGACGTAGCGTAATATGTGATAAACTCAATGATTTGTTTGTGACTATATTTAAACAAATTGCTTACACTATTTTTGAAAGAAGATGCCATGAATCATTTTTAAAAAACCAGCCTCTTACCTACAGTGATTATAATTCTATGTGGATGGAAGAAATGCAGAAGTTGTATGGTAAGGGTGTAAAAATTGATCCAGCCATTTTACAACACGGATGGTCTTCGATTTCGCACATTTATGATACGCCATTTTATTGTTACACATATGCTTTTGGGAATATCATAAGTCTTAATTTATATCAGAATTATAAAAACACTTCTGATAAAAATGGTTTTATAAAAAAATACCATAAATTACTTTCTTCTGGCGGTTCTGATACCCCTGAAAACTTGTTGTATAAAATTTTTAAAATAAAGTTTGATGATAAGTTTTATCAAACAGCATTTGATAATATTGAAGATTTACTTAAAAAAATAAAATAATATGGACGCAAATACAATTAAGGAATATGTTTCCGAGGGCAAAAAAAGAGAAGAAGAGTTTAAGATGTTATTTCCTGGAAAAGAAATAATTGT
>JACCDG010851810.1_pt1 | contig 59371 bp, 53 predicted proteins | sample 7442471 | NCBI WGS metagenome assembly JACCDG01 (sample SAMN15323444, study PRJNA562643) | freshwater metagenome | isolation source: river surface water | place: USA:Blue River Watershed | collected 2017-08-17 | reverse complement strand
TATTTCTAAAAGCACCTTTAACTTGCATTTAAAAGAGTGTGAGTTTAGGTTCAACTATCGGAATGATAATCTCTATGCTATAATATTAAAATTGGTTAGAAATAATCCGCTTTGATTGTCTAGCCCCAAAAACAATATAGCGCAGCCGAAAAGACTAAAATTGCGCTGGAGGCAATTAAAGGTGAATTGACTATTGCCCAAATTAGCAGTAAATATGAAGTTCATGCTACTCAGATAAGTAAGTGGAAGCAGCAGGCAATTGAATCCATGCAGGCTGGCTTTACTAGTAAAAAAAGTTCTGAGATTAATACTGATAATGATCAAAGCCAGTTAGTTGATAAGTTGTACCGTCAGATTGGCAAGCTATCCACAGAATGTGAATGGCTCAAAAAAAAATCTGAAGTGTTTAAGCTCTGAGCAAAGGAAGTCGTTGATTGATGTTGGTTGCTCGCTTAGCATCCGCCGGCAATGTCAACTACTGACATTATCTCGGAGTAATTTATATTACAAACCTGTGCAGATAAATGAGTCTGAATTAGCCGTAGTAAATAGAATTGATGAGATATATACCGAACACCCGTACTATGGAACGCGGCGTATGGTTGAAACGCTGTCAAATTATGGTATAAGCATTGGTCGGCAAAGGGTAAGTAGTTATTACAAGCTACTTGGTCTGGAAGCGGTTTATCCAAAAGCTAATTTGAGTAAGCGTAATCAGGAACACAAAGTTTATCCGTATTTGTTGCGCTATCTGAAACGCAAGCATCAATCACTGGGTTATAGAGTACCTTTTAGCGTTTATAATGAGATTGGTGAATTAAGATGTTGAAGATTTTTTAATAATCAAAGCTCAGAAAATTATATCTAGAACTTACGCATTGACAGAAATTTATAATTATGCACATGCCATGCCTGTAATGCTGTTGTGTTTAATAAACTCAGCAATAATATTGTTAAATAATTGTCGCTGTACCTGATACCAGTTAGTAATTATTTGTTTGGTTTTCATTATCTCTAGTTTGCAAAAGGCTTTGAGTGCACAATAAATATGCGTTCTAATAGCATGGCTTTTACGAACTTGGAATCTTTCAATATTACAAACCTGTTTAAGTGCTCGATGATAACATTCAATTTGCCAATGTTGATCATGGGTACTTTTAAAGTCCGTATAATTAATTGAATCTAAACTCTCTAAATTGGCAACACCCATGATGTAATAGCGATATGCTTCTTTGAATAACTGTCTAAACACCCGAACATTGCCATATTCTTTAAGATACACAACTTTACCATTTTCTGAGTATTCTGTCATCTCTGACACTTTTATATAACTGCCTTTTTCCAGCGAAATCAGGCGATCTTTTTCTACGCCAAATAAAAAATTCAACCCGCTTTTTCTTACGTGTTTTAAATTCATCAACCCAGAATACCAACTATCGCCAGTTACTATTCGAGGCTTTAAACCCCAGCTAATAACCTCAGTCAAAATAATGTAACCAAATTAATACCTTTTACTGCTCGATGATGTTTGCCAGACCAATAATAATCAATCAGTGCAGCATGTTCTGGATTGCTATACAACTTATCCAATACGTTATCATCAACACTCAATATTCCACCTACCAAGTCAAGCTCAGATTTATTTTCATTAAATAAGTCACGACCATTGAAACGTTCACGGTTTAAAAATCGATTTACACTATCGTGTGATATTTCTGGCATAATTTCCGACAATCTTAAACAGCTTGCATTATTCGGTTCACTCATCAAATATGAGCTATATATTTCTGCATTGCATTTTGCAGTTGATGGTTTGCTTTTATTCTTCATCTAAGTTCCAAGGCGTTTCGTAATATCAATCATAACATTATATGGGCTGTCAATGCGTAAGTTCTAATATCTTAGATTTTATGAAAATTAGTATTGACAAAGTCGACCATTATAGTGATTTAGTTATCGATGTATTCTGTTTAAAACTCTTATGGTATTCCTCAATACTCCATCGTTTTTTATAGATATTGAGAAAGTCTTCACTGGTTAAATCCAGATTGTTAGTAGCAAGATATCTGATGCCAGTGGAGTTATCTTTGTTTGTAAAGACCTGCTTGATTAAAAGTATCGGTAGCTCGACATCTTTTAACCAGACACGTACGGGCTTAGATGCTTGCAAATCTAATTGGCTGATATTTGTCCAGTTAGGTTTATTCCTATCGCCAAGGGTTGCTAGGCGATTGGATTTTAAATCAAATATAAAGTATTTCTTCCGTTGGTGAATGAACTTCATATTCTCACCAGAGGAGTACCAAGAATCAGCAAGAACATAACTGAACTTGATCTGATTCTTTAGTGACTGTAATATCTGCTTACGCATTAGCTCATTCTTGGTTACTGGGCTTTTGCATACCTCAGATTTACTCTTGATCTCACAGTAGCTATACTTAGCTATGATATCAAAAGTTACAGGTATTTTTAATGGTTGCTCACTATTTTGGCTATAATAAAAAGTTGTAAGCAGGTTTATACCTTTTACACTTTTACCAGTAGCATGGTCATGATGCCAGCATATAACCTCGTTCTCATCTGTATGAGGTTTATGCAGGATAGTATCATCAGATATTAAGCAACCATCAATATGCTCATGTTCTCTAACCAGAGATTTAACAGTACGCCATAGAGCTTTACTGTCAGATTCATGGTTAGCCAGCATACGCGTTACCTGATCATGGGATACTGCTTTATCTAGTATACTGGATAATCCTGTAGCCGTAGCCAGACCAGGTGTTATTTGTAAATAATCTGTGTAAAGGTCAAAGATATTCATTAGCGATTCGTCTTAATGGTTATTCTGAGGTCAGATTTTACACAATCATGCACGGTTAGCGCGTAACATCAGTTATTAATTTCTTATTTGCAGAGGTTTCACTGATTGATAAATTACATCTGGCTTAAACATGGCTTTGTCTGTCTGGTAACGATAATTGCTTGCTATAGTTGCCATGTTTTGAGTTGGAATGTTTCAACGATACTTATTTCAAAATTTATGTACCTATTGTTTTAGAATTGCTTTAGATGACATAATTCTAACGTGATGGTTAATCAGATTTACTTGTGACAAGTATACTCTGTGTGTCTTACTTTTGGCGCATGAATTTTGCATTTTGCAGCTGAACTCAGGTAAGTAAAATGATGCCTTACAAAGTAGATTTTACATATTAAGTATATAGGTGTTAAAATAATGAGTCTTTTACTTTTAGCAAGGTGTATTTGTGAAATGACTATTATTGCTACTATTAAATTTAAAACATTGATTCAGTATTTAAGTAAATAAGGTTAATTAATTTATGAATAGTAAAAAATTACTCCACTCGCAAGAGTTTGCTATTCGCTGGGGCGATATGGATGCTTATGGACATCTGAATAATACTAGTTATTTTTTATATGTTCAGGAAGCTCGTTTTGAATTACTTCGTGCGTATAATTTAGACTATTCCGCATCAGCTGACAATGCGCCAATTTTGCTGGATACTTCATTTAATTTTAAAAAACAGGTAACCTATCCTGAAACAATTTTGGTTGAAACTTATTTGGTTAATGTTGATCGGAAAAAAGTTTACATGGAACAAATTATGAAGTCCGCGAATGATTTAGATGTTATTTATGGTACATGTACTTCATTGATTATGTGGTATGATTTTAAAAATAAAGTTACGGTATTGCCGCCAGAGGCAATCCATCATTTATAGAGTTATATACTCATCGTCTTTGAATCTTGGACTTTGTCGGATTTTAAAAAAGACTCGTCATGTACTTCTGAGTACACATCCTCGTCTTTTTATCAATCCTTCGCATCCAAGAACCAAATACTACGAGTATATATAAGATTTTTATCTTGTTTATTTATTTAATTTTAATTATGTTTAAAAGGATTTAAAATGAAAAAATTATTAGTTGTATTATTGGCGGCTTCTAGCCTTGCTTATGCTGCCAATTCTTCAGCACCAGCTGCAAATGCTGATTGCAGTAAGATAGCACAAAAAGTTACTGATAAGTTAGCTAGTCATAATCGTACTGAAGTTACACTTAACTATTCTGCAGATCAAGCCGCTAAAGCTAAAACTTGCCAAGCAGCAATTTTAGCTAAAAACAGTGCATTAAAGGTTAACCTGAACCAAGTTTCAGGTAGCGATGTATTTAAATTCTCTAAATAAGCTGTTGTAATACATCAGCAACATCGTAAGGGGTGGCTACATGAAATTCGGCAGGTGTGTCGGGTAAGTAGTCACCCACTTTTATTTTGACAATCTCATTTAGCTCTGGATGCTCAACCAACGGCAAATCATTGCGATCATTAAAAACAAAAGCTACTTCACTGGGGTGTAGATTTAGCATGGTGAGTAATTTACTACAAGTGCTGCCTTTATTGACTCCGTGAGCAGTTAAATCAATATTACGCTCATTTTGATGCCAACTCAGCCCTTTTAGCTCTATATCTTGTAAAACGCGAATAAATATTTTGGTTGGCTGATTTTCTTTTGCCCACGCCCGATAAATTGCTATGTCAGAAGTAGCTTGTGCGCTACTAAATTGTGGGCGTTGTGACCAATGTTCAATTTGTTGACTGTAGATATAACTATGTTTTTCATCCAGATAATAATAAAGAAAATCTACTTTCTGCAAATCAAGCTGACTAAAAAATAAGTCTATCTCATCATGTGAAATAAAGAAATCAGCAATGCTTTCGCCATTTTGGTTAACCAAGCGTGAGCCTCCATCAACAATATGTGGTACATCGGTGCTCAGATAATCAATAATCGGTAAACGACGCAATAAGTCCAAGCTTCGTCCAGTTGCCATAATCCATTTAACTTGCGGATTAGTCACAATTAATTCACGTAAGTTGTCAGGTAATATTCCATCGTGAGTAATGGTTGAGCCATCGCCATCCATAATTACTGCTTTAAGTTTTGTCATAATGCGTACTCCATAATAAGCGGTGCATGATCTGAGAATTTTTGTTCTTTATAAATCTGTGCTCCGAGTAATTTATCTTTTAGAGAATTTGAGATAATGTGGTAGTCAATTCGCCACCCAACATCTTTGGTATAAGCCTGTCCGCGGTTAGACCACCAGGTATAGCCAGGTTCTTCTGGGTAGAGGGTTCGCCAAGCATCCAGATAACCGTGACTAAAGAGTTCGGTTAGCCATGCACGTTCTTCAGGCAGAAAGCCTGAATTCTTCAAATTGCCTTTCCAGTTCTTTAGATCAATTTCTTGATGAGCAATATTCCAGTCACCGCAAATTATATAATCGCGTTGTGGGGCATTTTGCTTTAATATTGGCAAATAATAATCCAAGAAGCGAAATTTCTTTTGCTGTTTATCTTCACCACTTGAACCAGATGGCAAGTATAATGAGATTATGCTAAGATTACCATATTGAAATTCGAGATAACGTCCTTCGCTATCAATTTCTGGATTATTTAGTCCGACAATAACATTATCTGGCTTAACTTTTGCCATTATGGCAACGCCACTATAGCCTTTTTTTTCTGCTGGGTGAAATTCACAGTGGTAACCAGCAAAATTAAGTAATTCAACTGGAATCACACTCATATCTGCCTTGATTTCCTGTAGGCAAATTATATCCGCATCAACTTGGCTTAGCCATTCAAAAAAACCTTTGTTTTGTGCCGAGCGAATGCCGTTTAAATTAGCACTAATTATTTTCATTTATTGTCCTTGTCTATTTAAAAACTGGTGGCTGCTGCATATGCTGAAGCCCATGCCCATTGAAAGTTATACCCGCCTAAATGTCCAGTTACATCAACTACTTCACCGATAAAGTAGAGTCCATCTACATTATTTGCCATCATAGTTTTAGAATTAAGCTCTGCAGTAGCAACACCGCCACGGGTAACTTCCGCCTTTTTATAGCCTTCAGTACCACTTGGTGTAAGAGTAAAGTGGTGGATTAGCTGCTCAAGATTATTAATTTGTGATTTACTTAATTGACTTAGGGGAATATCACATTTTAATAGAGTGCATAAGCTTTCTGCCATACGGCTCGAGAAATAACTGGCAAGAAAATTACTTAATAATTTATTTGAAGCTCGATTATTTGTTACTTCGTTGCTAATATTCAAATTTGGTAGTAAATTGAGTTTTAATTTGTCGCCGGGATGCCAATAAGAAGAAATTTGTAATATTGCCGGACCACTCAATCCGCGATGGGTAAATAAACTGTTTTCGCGAAAACTTATTTTACCAATTGAAGTTTCACTGTCAAATGAGATTCCAGCAAGTGCTTTAAATTCGTTAAGTTGCTGGGGTTGGAGACATAGTGGTACTAAGGCTGGAGCAGTTGGAACAATATCTAATCCAAACTGTTCAGCAATTTGATAACCAAAAGGTGTTGCACCAATTTGTGGTATGGCTAATCCACCTGTAGCAATGACTAACTTTTCAGAATCAAACTTGCCATGACTAGTCGTGAGGCTAAATCCACGCACGGTTTTATTGATATTTTGAACAGATACCACCATCAAACGCAAAACACCAGATTCACGACATAAATAATCAAGTAAATCAATAATACGCTGTGATTTTTCATCGCAAAATAATTGCCCTAGGGTTTTCTCATGATAAGTAATATTATGCAGATCTAATAATTCGGTAAAATGTTGTGGTGTATAGCGCGCAAGGGCAGAGGTGGCAAAATGTTTATTTTGTGAAATATAGCGTTCTGGTGCTGCATTTAGATTAGTAAAATTGCAGCGCCCACCACCGGAAATACGAATTTTTTCGGCTAATTTATGACTGTGATCGAGGATTAGTACCTTATTTCCAGCGTGCGCGGCAAATTGTGCGCACATTAATCCGGCGGCACCTGCACCAATTATAATTACATCAAAAGTATTTTCTTGCACCATCTGTGATTTTCTGCGGGTTAGTTAGTCCAGTATTATAACGTGTTGTTGGCAATGAGATTTGTTATAATAGCTGGTAACTGCTCACCCTATGCAGTAATAGCTTCGTCACAAGGCTCCTCATGTACTTCTCATGTACACTACGTCGCCTTATTCCTAACTCTTACAGCATATTGTGGCAGTTTATGAGTGAGTAGTTACAATCGCTGAATCTTAAAGAGTAAGTACGCAGCAAAGGATAAAATAATGCAAAAATCAGAAATACAAAAAATGCACGATGGTGAACCTTTTTATGCTTTTGATCCAGAAATTCAAGCTCTTCGAAATAGGGCGCAGTCTCTAACTTTTAAACTTAATCAAATTCCTGCAGATGGTAGCGATGAACGTCGCGAGCTGCTTACTCAATTATTTGCCTCTATTGGTGAACGTTGTCATATTGAAGCAAATTTTCATTGTGATTACGGAGTGAATATCTCCATTGGTACAGGGTTTTATGCTAATTTTAATCTGACTATTTTGGACTTAGCTAAGGTTACAATTGGTGAAGATGTATTGTTTGCACCAAATGTCCAATTATACACGGCTTATCATCCGCTTGAACCACAAGCGCGTGCAGCACTAGAACTTATGGCAAAACCAATTACTATTGGCAACCGAGTGTGGCTAGGTGGTGGGGTAATTGTTTTGCCTGGTGTTACGATTGGCGATAATAGCGTAATTGGAGCTGGTAGTGTTGTTACCAAGGATGTACCGCCCAATAGCGTTGCTTGCGGCAATCCATGCAAAGTAGTCAGGCAAATTTAGTTTCTATACTCTTTGTATTTGATTTTTGTATTTTTTGCTGGACTTAAAAAACTCCTTCTGCAGTTCTCACTACACTGCGTCATCTTTTTTATCAATCCTTCGCGTTCAAGAATCAAATACTATGAGTATATATGATTGGTATTAATTACTATTTTACTAGTTTTCTGACTTTCCGCTCAATCATCATTAAACGATTTGCCAGATTATCAATAGTTACTAATTGTTCGGCAAGTTTTTGCTTTAGCAATTCAATTTCATTATTGAGTTCGTCATTATTCATTTGCATGGTATCCTGTAAAGATCCCACTATAACACATAACTAAGATTAATGTTTAAAATTATAAATTAGATCAGACTATTTCATGAAGTTTTTTATCTACCGCCCAATTCTCTCCAGCGTTATTAGCATTATGACTGCGCTGTGTGGGCTGGTAGTACTGTTTAATTATTCCTATTTAAAGCAATTTTTCTCGTGCTAATGCCGAAACTGCTGCCAGAGTAGTTGTGCTTAATTTCATTAGATGCCTTTTTATAGAATCATCTACCACCGCGCATAACTGAGCCAGCTATATAGAATCAAAAAATGTATAAATTGCATATAGCTCTCATTATATTAAAACCAGCTACTAATTTTTTGCCCTAGGGTTTTAGCTCCATTACCAACCGCTTTTCCGGTATTGCCAATTGATGAGCCAAGATTGCCTGCAATTTGACTATTAACGCTATTCCAGTCAATAGTATGGCTTTGTCCTTTATAGCCACTTAAAGTTATTGGGTAAACCACTTTACCAGTCAAACTGTTTGGGTCAGCGACAAACCGAGCATTAATTTTGGCGTTCAGATTTTTAGATTGAAGATTATAGCTACCACTACCATTGGCAATAAGATCAGGTCCAGCTAGATTTAATCCAGAAAAAGAGATGATCTCTGATTTATAATTTGTTGTGCAGTTTAAACTACCCAAATTACTTTGTTGTTGGTAGTTTTTATTACCATCACTGGAAGCGGCTCTTACGCTAGCCTTAATTTGTGCAATTGTACTGCTAAGTGTAATAAGTTTAATTGGGTTACTCAAGATACCAGAAATTTGGCTTGAAAGCTCATGTAGATTATATCCCTGAAGAGTTAATTGCTTGATACGTAGACTTTGCTGAAGAGCGAACTCTCTTTGATTGTTAATTGTCCCTGAGCTTTGTAGATTTGAGATTAATAAGTGATAACCATTAAGCGGTACAAATTCTGATGCTTCAAACTGATCAACTTGGAATTGGGAGTAAGCTTTGAAAGGAGATAGCGAGATAGCATTCAACTCTAAATAAGCAGTACTTGATCCAAATTTAAAAATAGTGTCGGTTAAACTTAAACTATGTCCTGTTCCTGTAAAATTAGCTTTGAAGTTTGCGTTTTGTAAGGGCTGAGCTTTAAAGAGTCTCGTCGGATTTAGCCCAATTCCGCGTAAAAATGGATACAGCGCAAAATTGTGAGTATCAACTTTACCTGAATAATTGAGATCAGCATAGTTGAAATCTAATTTACCAGAAATTTGATCGTTTAGCCCATAATCAACCTGATTAATATTTATGATATTGCCATTGGTATAGTAGCGCATTGAACCTGTTTGTCCATTATTAAGTGTAAGGTTAATTGGATTTAAAATAAAATGTTGATTCTGACTTAGATCTTGATATTCAAGGCTGCCATTTTTTAGCTTTATACTGCTTAGTTGCATAACTATAGTGGTATTCTGCCTAGTTGGTGGAATAGCAAAATCCCAATTGGTATTGATACCATCCGTGATTAAGCTTAGTTTGGGATTATGTAATATTACTTTGTCAATATGAATCTGACCATGAAGGAGCGGTTTTAGTTGCAAAACAACTTCACAAGTGCTGGCGCTAATTAATGGTGTTGTTAAGGTTTGATTGTTGTTACTAAGGCTAATGTTATGAGCAGTTAATGCGAGAGATGGCCATAAATCCCAATTAATTGAACCAATTTCTAGTTTAGCTCCGATTTCCTGAGCTGCTAATTGTGAAATTAATGGTTTATAACGTTCTGGACTGATTAGTTGGGTGAGTGCAAAGAGACTAAGTAATATTATAGCAATTAAGCTAATTAGTAAGTAGAGAAAATATTTTAGTAGTTTACGATTAAACATAAGTGTTAACTGAGTAAGTTTTGGATGAATTAATTATAGCATGAAATCAGATTTTTGATTATTTGAATTGAATATGAAAATAATGTGGTCGGGGCGGTGGGATTCGAACTCACGACCCCTTGATCCCAAATCAAGTGCGCTAACCAGACTGCGCTACGCCCCGACAAATGAATAATCACTATAATAAAGATGGGGTGGATAATGGGACTCGAACCCACGACAACCGGAATCACAATCCGGGGCTCTACCAACTGAGCTATATCCACCATTGAATAATGATAATGGTGCGCCCGACAGGACTCGAACCTGTAACCCCCGCCTTAGAAGGGCGGTGCTCTATCCGGTTGAGCTACGAGCGCAAAACCACACCATAAAGTGATTTTGTGATGAAATGAAAAAGTTTAAACTGGTCGGGGCGGTGGGATTCGAACTCACGACCCCTTGATCCCAAATCAAGTGCGCTAACCAGACTGCGCTACGCCCCGTTTTTCCGGTCAAACTTTGACTTTCAAGAGCGATATTATATGTCTAGCAAGGCTTTGCTGTCAACTTTTTTTGTAAATATTCTTGAGTTTGCATTTCTTCAAGACGGCTAATTGTTCGTTCAAACTCATTGGCAAAGTCGCCTTGAGAATAAATATCTTGAATTGGAACAGTGCTAGATAAGGCTAACTTACTGCTGCTATCATACAAAATATCAATCAACCATGTAAAGCGTCTTGCGACATCTTTTTTATCAATAGTAAGTAGATAAATATCACTTATGATAAACCAATTAAACTTTTTGATTAGTTCAAGATAATCAAGCTGGCTACGCATGTTGCCGCAAATTACCGAAAAATCAAACCAAACAATGTCATTTCCACATTTAATCGTTGGGATTTTACGAGTACAGATTTCAATCACTGAGTTTTGTTGCTGATGATTATCAAGATTAATCGCTGCGAAAATTTTATCTAGTGCAGTTTGAGAATCCGCTTGCTGGACTATAAATAACTGATTAATTGAGGTATTAATTAAACGATAATCCTGATCGCTATTTAAGCTCACAACATTCAATCGATCTTTTAAGACTTCAATTGCTGGCAAAAATCGTTCTCGCATTAAACCATTAGGCCATAGTCCATCAGGGTGATAATTAGATGAGGTTACAATATAAATTTTATTGGCAAATAGACTCTCTAACAAGCGTTTCATTATCATGGCAGTAGCGATGTCGCTAACATGCATTTCGTCGAGATAAATAATGTCAAACTGTTCTTTTAGTTCCTTCGCGATAACGGCTAACGGGTCATCAACGTTAACCATCTTAGCTAGTTTTTCGTGAATTTCATGCATAAACTCGTGGAAATGTAAGCGTGTTTTGCGTTTGACATCTGTATATTGGTACATCGCATTCATAATCATTGATTTACCGCGTCCAACATCACCATAGATATAATATCCTAATTTGTGGTCTTTACGCCAGAGTCGCATGATAAAATTGAGGCTTGCAAGATTGTCCAGAAACTGATCTAATTCTTTGATGAGCTTTTGCTGCGCCAAGTCAAAACGTAACTGACCGCTTGATGTTTGTTGTTGATACCAGGTGAGTAAATTTTGCATATTCCACCATTCATTTTAGTTATTAAGTAAGTGATTGTAAGATAAAAAGTAATCAAAAGCAAGGTAAGTTTATGTCATTAATGTTAAAAGATCCACGAAAATATAGCGCTGTATATCCCGATGCCAATTTATTGATAAATCAAGCTATTCATGATTTATCTAGGAATGAAGATAATAGTTTGATTTGTGCATTAATTGAAGATTTACTCAAACAAAAACAAGATCAATTGTTGAGCGTTGCTTATAATCTGGCACCAACTCAGGCAATTGCCGATTATATTTGGGAATCATTGCAAGAAGTGCTTAACTCTCCCAAACAAGATAAATTCACTAAATTATTTGTATTGCCTATCATTATTGTTGTTGGGAGTACTAAGCAAATAAGTTTAACAGAGCAGCTTAATCATGCGGCATTAGAGAATTTATTGCATAGCAAGAAGATATTTAATAATCCTAAGAGCAATAAAATAAGTGCTGCGTTGGTTGACTTAGATGAAATTGTTAAGATTAAGCCTTCCGAGTTATTTGCATGGGTATCTCAAAATGAGTTACTTGACTTAAATAAATTTAGTCATAAAGCCATTATTAACATTGGTGAAGGCGTACATTTACGTTTTTTAGTTGGTATGGACATACAGGGTAATGATCAAGAATCTGGATTTATTGCTGCAAATTTCAATCAGTTAGGCTTGGAGTTACTGCAGCTTTTAAGTTCAACGTTAAAAAATGATGCAGCAACGGTATTTCCTTTGCCTTTTCCACCTTGTTCCCTTAGTGAGGCAGCCGTTGTGGGTGAACATCATCGTCAAGAAATTAGTATTGCTCTTGGTCTAAGTAATCAAGTAAAAAAAATGCGCTTAGATGGTAATGAGCCGCATATAAAACTATCCAGTCAAAAAAATAATATTCAAATTGAAATTTGGGGCAGTAAAGATACTTCGCAGGCAGCAGAAATAATGATTTGGTCATTGCAGCGCAGTGATAATTTTGCGCAAGTATGTCAAATTCTTGAAGATTTATTTAACGATATGCGCTTAATGGTTAGTTATTATGAGGATCATCATGAGCACGATGCACATTGATTTAGTTAAACAGATTGACGCGTTACTACCTCAAACTCAATGTACTCGCTGTGGTTATCCTTCTTGTGTCAAATACGCGGAAGCATTGGTAGATAATACTGCTGAGATTAATCAATGCCCACCTGGTGGTGATGAAGGGATTCTTGCATTGGCGCAGTTGTTAGAACGCCCAGTGCTAGCATTAAATCCTGCTAACGGCACGATCAAACCTCGGCAGTTGTTGGTAATTGATGAAGATGTCTGTATTGGTTGTACTCTGTGTATTAAAGCTTGCCCAGTTGATGCGATTGTTGGTGCCAATAAAATGCTGCATACGGTGATTGCTAGCGAGTGTACTGGCTGTGATTTATGTATTCCAGCTTGCCCAGTCGACTGTATTCATCACTACGAAGATCCAGAGCAAGAGTGGAGTAATCAGCGTCGTGATTTAGCAAAAGCTCGTTTTGATGCACATCAAAGTCGCCGCGAGCAGGAACAGCAGGCTCGAGAACAGCGCATGGCTCAGCAGGCGCAATTATTGAAAAATCTTAAACAAAATAGCGACAGTCACGAAAGTTTGCAAAGCGCATCTTCGCCAAATAAGCATGACTTTATAGCGGGCATTATGGCACGTGCTCAAGAGAAAAAATAGTAAGCTAACTAATTCACATTATCGGGTTAATAATGTTCCATTACATGATGATTTTAGTAATGCATTTGGACAGTTGATAAATTTATTGTCCGATTTACTTACGCAAAACCATAAACCAGTAAGAAACTGAGTATTTTGATCTTTATCGCACATAACCATAATTGATTTAACTGGAATTTGTGGGTTCAATCGATGAATTTGTTGTTGTATGGATTCTGCAGATGATTTAAAATTAAAAGTAGCTAAGTTAATATTTTTATACAGTGCAATACTTTTAGTAAAATAGTTATTGACTTGTTGATAGTACTCTCGTTCGTTGACACTCTCTAGTCCGGCATAATAGTAGCTGGAACAAGTTCCATGCTTGCTCCATTCATGATTGATAAAGCTGTCTGCGTTGCTAAGGTAGCTGCTAAAAGGATTGTTAAACGACAGTTTTGCTGTATTTAGCTCTGGTACAGCACTACAGTCTGCAGGGTAGGTACCATTGCTATTTTCCGGCCACAGTCCATGATACATTAGTGGCTGACTGACTTGTTGTTGGCAGGCATGGGTTTCGTCTAAATCTGCACCGCTTTTACCTGTCCCAACTGCACACCAGCCTGGTATCCACTGAGTTGATAAAATATAAAAATCAAATTTATTTTTAGCGTATGCATTAGAGTATTTATTGTCTGCACTAGCAAGAGTATTCCAAAAAATAATTCCACCAGCTAAGCCTAGCCAAATAAATTTTTTCACGGGTTAGTACCTTATTTTATATTTAACCAAGTAATAATTTTACATAATTTTCAACACCTTGTTCAAGTGTTAAAAACCCTGCTTTATAACCACCTTCTTTGATCAATCTAGTATTATTCGATTGGGTAAAACACTGGTACTTGCCAGCTAAATCACCAGGGAATGGGGTATACTCCAAAATACCTTGTGTAACTGCAGTTGCCAAATCAATAGGGTTATTGCCCTCAGCTTTGCGGCAGGCATTGATAGTTGCTAGTGCAAGATCATTAAAACTACGTGCAACTCCGGTACCACAATTAAAAATTCCAGATAATTCGTCAGGTTTTTGAGTGTGGTTATCAAAGAAATGCATATTAACGCGTACCACATCTTCAATAGAAATAAAATCACGAGTTTGTCCGCCATTTTCATAGCCCTGACAACCTTCAAATAATTTTACACCGCCATGCTCTTGGTATTGACGGAAATTATGTAATACTACTGATGCCATGCGTCCTTTGTGAAATTCACGATGGCCGTAAACGTTAAAATATTTTAAGCCAACAACTGGCGCACGCAAGCCACCACTAAAGTAACGGCGCACAGTTTGGTCAAAAAGCATTTTTGAATAGCCATAGGCATTCAGTGGAACTTCATTTTCACGATCTTCAACAAATACTTTACCCGCTCCATAGGTTGCAGCTGAAGATGCATAAATGAAAGGTACTTCATTTTTTTGTGCATATTCGAGCAGCAAACATGAGTATTCATAATTGTTTTTCATAATATAGCGACCATTGGCTTCAACCGTAGCTGAGCATGCGCCTTGATGGAATATGTAATCCAGTTGATTATCATATTCACCATCTACGATAGCCTGAATAAAATCTTCTTTATCAACAAAATCCAGAATATCAACGTCTGCTAAATTACGGCATTTATCACCATTGGTTAGATTATCGACCGCAATAATATCAAAATGTCCACGACGGTTTAATTCTTTAATAATATTTGAACCAATAAATCCGGCAGCTCCGGTAACAGCGATTAACATAGTTTAGACCTCTTGCTCTTTTATGTGTTGAGTTAAATGTTTAATTAATTCTTCTTTTTTGACAGTTGCTGTTCCTAATTTGGCAACTACTATTCCTGCAGCAAAATTTGCAACTTCAACCGCTTCGCGAATGCTGGCATTGTTGGCAAGCATTAACCCGATTGTTCCAATTACAGTGTCACCTGCGCCTGAAACATCAAAAACTTCTTGCGCAAAAGTAGGGTAATTATACGCCTGATCGGCAAAAAGCGTCATACCTTCTTCACTTCTGGTAACCAGTAGGTAATCTAAATTTAATTGTTGTTTTAGTTCTGTAGCCTTATTAAGTAATTCTTGCTCATTATTCCAACTGCCAGTTGCATCACGCATTTCACTACGATTTGGAGTAATCATGGTTGCATTTTGATATTTGCTGTAGTCAGAACCTTTGGGGTCAACTAACACGATTTTATTATGTGCTTTAGCAATCTCAATCATTTTGCTGGTGTGGCTCAATCCACCCTTGCCGTAGTCTGATAAAATTACGACCTCATATTGGTCAATTATTTCTGCAAAACTATCTAAAACTTCCGCTAAAATTTCATGTGAAGGCTTTTCTTCAAAGTCAATTCGTATCAATTGCTGATTTTTAGCAATTACGCGTAATTTGACAATGGTACTGATAGTTGAATCTTTTTTGAATACGGTATTGACTTGTTCGGTAAGCAGTAACTTTTCCAGCACCAAAGCTGGTTCATCTTCACCAACTACCGATAATAATGTGACATTGCCACCTAGGCTGGCTATATTGCGTGCAACATTTGCTGCACCACCCGGACGATCTTCGATTTTACTAATTTTGGCAATTGGAACTGGCGCTTCAGGAGAAATTCGATCTACGCTACCAAACCAGTAACGATCAAGCATAACATCACCGACTACCAAAACTTTGTTTTGGGCTAAATCTTGTTGTAGAAATTTAATATGTTGTTGGGTAAACACTTTTTATAATATCCTAAAAACGTAGGCAGCGTTATTATAGCATGCAGTGTGCTATAATCCTAGCACCAACTTAGAATAAAGGGAAGCAAATTGTGTTAATTAACGAAAAAACAATGACGGATAGGCTAAATATAAATCATGATACTCGTAAAACTTTTGTATTCGATCTAGATGGAACAATTGTTTATGATGGTAAACCGTTAGAGGATAAATTTGAAAAGATTCTACTGGAAATTAAGTCAGCGGGGCATAATATAGTTTTTGCAACTGGGCGCTCATGGCGCGATTTTGTGCCAGTAGTACCGCTATGGTGTAGTGAGCAAGATAGTGTGGTTTTTGGTGGTGGTTTGGTTATTGCGAGTGGTGAAATAAAAACCCAGCATTTTCTGGATAACTCTGTTTTGTCTGAGATGGTGAAATTCTTGGAAGATAATCATGCGCACTATTTAGTTGATGGTCATTCTAACTACTATCATCCATCGAAAGAACATTGGCTTTATCAAGATATTATCAAAATCAGCGGGCAAACGCGTAGTTCGCACGTAGATCATGTTTTAGCTGACGGAGCATATAAAATATTGGTGTTGGATGATCAGTTTTTAGAGTATTTTAATCAATTTATTGCAAATCGTGATTTAACGATCAAATATCATTTTTATGATAGATGCTTTGATGTTATGCCATCTCATGTTAATAAATTCGCGGGCTTAAGCGAGTTGATTCTGCCAGAAAAAAATGATATTTTTGTTTTTGGTAATGATCATAATGATCTTGAACTAATGCAAGAGTTACCGAATAGCATTATGTTCGGACATCATCAGGAATTACAAAAATATGCTAAGATAAAGATTGATTACGATGATGATTTATTTGAAAACTTTACGACAGTGATTAACACTATCCTTGGAAAGTGATAAAATAACTCCTAATGACAATTTATGATGAAAGAAAATTATGTTAGATACTAATTTATTACGTAATGATTTGGATGCCGTAACGGCTAAATTAACAGTGAAAAACTTCGCGTTTGACAAAGAATTGTTTTTTTCACTGGAAGATAGACGTAAGAAATTACAGATGAATATGGAAGAGCTACAAGCAAAACGTAATTCCAGTTCAAAACAAATTGGAGTTTTAAAATCCAAAGGTGAGGATACTGCTGCGATTATGGCTGAAGTTGCTGGTCTTGGCGAGCAGTTAAAACAAGTTGAAACTGAATTCAATGAAGTTGCTTTGCAATTAAATAATTATCTGGCAACTGTACCAAATATTCCGGATAGCTCTGTTCCTGCTGGGCGTGATGAAAGTGCCAATGTTGAGGTGCGTAGAGTTGGTGTGCCACGCGATTTTGATTTTCAGGTAAAAGATCATGTTGACTTAGGTTTAGCGCTAGATCGTGGAATTGATTTTGAAGCTGGGGCAAAAGTTGCGGGTAGTCGCTTTGCATTCTTAAAAGGTAAAATTGCCAAACTGCATCGTGCACTAGCTCAGTTTATGTTAAATACCCATACCGAAGAGCATGGTTATACTGAGGTTTATTCACCATACATGGCAAATGGTAAATCTTTGTATGGAACTGGGCAATTACCTAAGTTTGAAGAAGATTTATTTAAGACCAAGCGCGATCAGGATGACATGTATCTGATTCCAACGTCTGAAGTATCAGTGACCAACTTGGCTGCCGATGAGCTTTTTAGAGAAGATGAGTTACCATTTAAATATGCTTGTCATTCACCATGCTTTAGAAGTGAAGCTGGTAGTTATGGGCGTGATACTAAGGGTTTAATTCGCATGCATCAATTTGATAAAGTTGAGATGGTAAATATTACTCATCCGGATAAATCATTTGAAGCTTTAGAGGTAATGGTACAGTGTGCTGAAAATATTCTTAAAGCCCTGCAATTACCATATCGTGTTCTTACTTTGTGTGGCGGTGATATCACTTTTGGTTCTGCTAAAACTTATGACTTGGAAGTATGGGTACCATCACAAAATACCTATCGTGAAATATCATCTTGTTCAAATATGACTGATTTTCAGGCTCGCAGAATGCAAGCGCGTTTTAAAGATGCTAATGGTAAAAATCGTTTAGTACATACGTTGAATGGTTCTGGTTTGGCAGTTGGACGCGCATTGGTAGCAGTGCTTGAAAACTATCAAAATGCTGATGGTTCAATTACTGTGCCGGAAGTTTTACGTCCATACATGGGCTGTGATGTTATTACTGCGTGAGTGTAATTGAATACTGACGACGTAAAAAAGGTAGCTATATTAAACTTAAATTTAAGGAATGGTAATGAAAAAAATAATTTTATTAAGTAGTTTGTGCCTAAGTACGGCTGTATTTGCTGCGGCAACGGTAAACAATGGTGAGAGTGCTAATCAGTGCATGCAGTATAAACAACAAATGATGAAAAATCATCAAGCAATTGATGCTGCGTATCATAAAAATGATGCCTGCACCATGGGTAAATTAATGATCCAGAATCGCCAGATGTTTGAAAGTCATCCTGAGTGTTTCCCGCGCATGGCTAAAATGAAGGGAACACCTACAGCACAACAGTCAGCACCAGCTAAATAATTAAGCTTAGCAGCTGATTTACTTGGACACTATAAAATTCCTCGCTCTAGGGCGGGGATGTTTTGCTAAGAGTATAATATGAAGAAAAGTATTTTATTACTTGTATTTGTTTTGTTTGTACTTGGTGGTGGCTATTTTTATTTTAACCACAACAAAGCTAATACTGAGTCACATGAATACAGCGAAGCTATTAGCCAATCAGAATCAACTAATTCACATCTTGAGAGTTCTGCACCTGTAGTAAGTTTATCAGATATGTTAGCATCTGGAATTAAAACTTTGCGAGGCGTCTTGCAGAGTCAAAAGATTGCCGAGAGTGCAAGTATTGAAAATTATACATTGATTTTAGATGGTAAGCCTTTAAAAGTAAAATCAGTTTCTGAAATCGAATTAAGCAAAGCTTTTTTAGTTGAGAGTAATCAGGTTTTACTGGTGGCTTTTGATCAAGGTGGTAATCAATGTAGCCGTCAATATCAAGTAGTTACGATTAGTGAAAGTGCAACTAAGGTTAGCAAAGTTTTTGGTAGTTGTTTACCATTAAGTTCCGCAATTGAAAGTGGTTCGCAGATTACGTTTAGTATGCCACAGAATAATCCATACTTAGGTGATGATGTGTTGGTGAACTATGTCTATAAAAACGGTGAAATTCATCAAGAAACTAAGCCACAAGAATTGAAGCAGAAGTACGCGGGACTCACCGCTAGCAAAATTTTACAAATTGCCGCTAGTGATGGTTGCTATGTTGATGGTGTGATGTTAGATGATAATTCATGCGGTGGTGGGCGTAAGTATTGTGTAATGTTTAAAAATTTACCTAAATCTAAAAAAAATGCAGATTATAAATTTTTGAAATCATTTTGTAATTAAACTCATAGTGAGAAATATCATGGCATTAACCGAAGAAATTATCTACAGTTTTCCAACTTTTGCATTAAAGGTTGACTTGGATGCAACTAATATCTATCATACTGAATTTATGCCGCCAGCTATAGATGCCGTTTCTCAATCAATCAGTCGCTCGCCTCTGGCAACTGAAGTTATCCGACAGCTTGATGAGTATTGTGATAATCCCAAGTTTAAGTTTGACTTACCATTTAGCTATAATGGCACACTTCACCAACTTAAAGTTTGGCAAATAATGCAGCAGATTGAAGCTGGTAGTACTTTAACCTATGGTGAAGTTGCTAAACAACTACTTTCTGCACCACGTGCGGTAGGTGGTGCTTGTGGTGCAAATCCATTACCAGTATTTATTCCTTGTCATCGAATAATTGCCGCAAATTCTAAATTAGGTGGTTTTAACTCTGGGAATATCTTTTTTAACCTTGGAATTAAGAAATGGTTGCTTAATCACGAAGGTATTCAAATATAAATATCTATTAACTTGAAAATAAAACTTGAATTTCATTAGTTAGTCCTTACATTCGTTTTAAGAATTAACTTTTATTACTATTAAGGTTCTACACATATGTCCAAACGTGATTATTATGAAGTCTTGGGTGTTGCTAAGGGCGCATCAGACGATGAAATAAAAAAAGCTTATCGTAAACTGGCAATGAAGTTTCATCCGGATCGGGTTTCGACATTACCTGATGCCGAGAAGAAAAAAGCGGAAGATAAATTTAAAGAGCTGCAAGAAGCATATGCGGTGTTGTCTGATGCTGAAAAAAAACAAATGTACGATCAATTCGGACATGCTGGTGTTGGCGGTAATTCTGCAAGTGGTGGCTTCGGCGGTGGCGGTGCTGCTGGTTTTGAAGATATTTTTGATGTATTCGGTGAAATGTTTGGCGGTGGAAGACGTGGTGGGTCGCAACGTCACAACGCAGCCATGCGTGGTAATGATTTAGAGTACAATATTCAGATTAGCTTGGAAGAGTCTGCATTTGGTTGTGAGAAAGAAATTAAGTTCCCTCGCACGGAAAAATGTACAACTTGTGATGGTAAGGGATCTAAAAATCCTGAAGATGTACATACTTGTAATACCTGTAAAGGTGCTGGACAAGTACGCTTTGCACAAGGCTTTTTCTCTGTTCAACAGCCATGCCCAGAGTGTCACGGTCGCGGTAAGACAATAAAAAATCCTTGTGGTAATTGTCGTGGTAGTGGCTTGGTTAAAGAAAACCGTCAAGTAAAAGTTACAATCCCTGCTGGAATTGATAATGGAAGCACTTTGCGCCTGACTGGTGAAGGTGAGGCAGGGCTAAATGGCGGACCAAATGGAGATTTGTATGTCCATGTAGCAGTTAAGCAACACAAAGTATTTACTCGTCAAGGTAAGGATTTGCATTGTGAAGTGCCAATTAGTTTTGTAACTGCTGCTTTGGGTGGTGAAGTAGATGTTCCTACAATTGATAGTAAAACCGTCAAATTAAAGATTCCGGAAGGAACTCAGACTAATCAAGTGTTGCGTATTCGTGAAAAAGGTGTTAAATCACTGCGTGGTGTTACTTCAGGCGACTTATATTGTCACATATATGTCGAAACTCCAGTTAAATTGACTGAAGCACAGAAAGATTTAATTCGTCAATTTGGCGAAGCTAGTGGTGGTCAAAATTCTGCACATCATCCTAAAACTAAATCCTTCTTTGATAAAATGAAAGATTTTTTTGCTGGTGAATGATAATTGACTCCTTTAGTCAAGCACTCTATGTTAAAATCCTACAAATTATTTGTAGGATTTTTATTATTATGAAAACAAGCAAAACAGCTAATAGTCTCAATTTTATTGCACTTTATTTTCTTTTCTTTGGTTGGGGTTTTGTCACCTGTCTTAATGATCTACTGACGCCAATTTTTAAGGGCTTGTTTTCAATCTCACATTTTCAGGCCAATTTAGTTGCTTTTGCTTTCTTTACTGCTTACTTTATCGGTTCTTTAATTTATGTCTTAGCCGCAAAATTTGGGATTAACTACTTTGAACGTTTGGGGTATAAAGGGCTTATTCTGTTGGGGTTAGCATTGTCAACCATTGGTTGCTTGATTTTTATCCCTGCTGCAGCTTATAAAAACTATGGTCTGTTTTTGAGTGGTTTATTTACAATCGGGTTTGGTTTTACGTTTCTACAGATTTCGGCTAATCCTTTAGTCTTAATCACTGGTAATCCTGAAACTGGAGCCAGTCGCCTTAATCTTGCGGCGGGGTTTAACTCACTGGCTACTGCAATTGCACCTTTAATTGGTGTTTATGTATTTTATGAACTTTTGCAAGTCAAAGAAAATTCTGGAAATTTAAAATATCCATACATAATTTTGGCTGGGTTTTTTATGCTGTTAGCCTTCATTATTTGGAAATTCTTGCATACAAAAGAAGAGTACTCTGCATCACATGAAACTGGTGGCAAATTATTTGCATTAAATCATCTTAATTTAGTCTTTGCTATGGGTGCTATATTTTTCTATGTTGGTTCCGAAGTGACTATTGGAACTAATTTAGTAGCATTTTTAAAAGATCCACATACAATCGGATTAGAGGAATCATCTGCGGGTAAATTATTAGCTTTTTACTGGGGTGGTGCAATGATCGGTCGCTTTCTTGGTTCAATTGCCCTTGGTAAACTAAATGTTTCAAGTAAATTTTTATTAATGATTTTAACAAGTGCGGCATTAACGCTTTTCATGGTTTATTCAGTAGGCAATGTAGAGTCAGAATTAAGTTATTATGTAATCTTCCAAGCCTTGGCAATTTTGCTCTTGCTCTCTTGCAAATCTAGCCCTCGTTTAAACTTGATTATGTTCTCTGTTGTAAATATTGCTAATTTAATTGCTGCAATTTTACTGCATGATACAATGTTTGCTGCATGGTCAATTTTGTCAATTGGGATTTTTAACTCTGTAATGTGGCCAAATATTTTTGATCTAGGTTTGGCTAATTTGGGTAAATTTAAAGAGCAGGGTGCATCATTGTTGGTGATGATGATTCTAGGTGGTGCGTTGTTACCATTAATTCAGGGAAGAATTGCTGATGTGGCTAATGTAGTTGATTCTTATTGGGTACCAGTTGTAGGATATGCATATATCTTATGTTATGCAATATTTTATTCAAAACGTCAAGTTAAGTGGATTAAATAGTTTATCTGTTTGTTATACTAAAGGAGTAGATTGCAATGATTGTTACTACTACTAACGATGTTGCAGGAAAAGAAATTGTTCAAGTTCTTGGAGTTGTTCACGGTATAATCGTGCGCACTCCAACTATTACGCAAGGTTTTTTTGGCAATATAAAGAATATTTTTGGTGGGCATAATCAGGCTTTTACGGATATGTGCGAGCAAACTCGTAATGCGGCTTATCAAAATATGATTCAGCAAGCTCAAATGCTTGGCGCTAATGGAATCGTTGCAATGCGTTATGATTCAGATAGTGTCGGCGGAGATAGAACGCGGGCTAACGAAGTCTTTTGCTATGGTACGGCAGTAGTTCTTCGTTAGCAAGCAAGTATTTTTAAATTAAATCAGTGTAGCCAATAATTCGTTGGTTACCTGATCCACGCTCTTAGTACCATCAACTTTTATGAATTTAACCTTTTTGTCCGCAGCATAGTAACTACTTAAAACAGCAGTTTGTGCGTGATACACTTCGAGGCGTTTTTTAATTGTTTCTTCTTTATCATCATCTCTTTGGATTAAATCTTCGCCAGTTACATCATCTTTACCGCTAATTTTGGGTTGATTAAATTCAACATGATAAGTTCTGCCACTTGACAGATGAACCCTACGACCTGAAAGTCTGGAAATAATTGCTTCGTCTGGAACATTTATTTCTATTACATAATCAATCGTTACCCCTGCAGACTTTAATGCTTCTGCCTGAGCATTGGTGCGAGGAAATCCATCAAAAAGATAGCCGTTTTTACAATCTGGTTCTAATATACGTTCTTTTACTAGACCAATAACGATTTCATCAGATACTAGTTGCCCTTTATCCATTATTTCTTTTGCTTTTAAGCCCAATTCAGAGCCGGATTTTATTGCATTTCGCAACATATCTCCAGTCGATATTTGTGGGATATTAAATTTTTCGGTAATGAATTTTGCTTGCGTTCCTTTACCTGCGCCAGGAGCTCCAAGAAGAATAATACTAATCATAATCGTTGTCCTTATTGACTTTTAAAGTAGAGTACCTGATTATACCAGAGTGGATTTGGTTTAATTTGTTAACTTTAATTTCGAGTAATTATATTTTTTATTACTGACAATACCCATCATGACTACTGGATAATTTGATAAAATATTAGCTCTGTGGTAGTCTCACATTTTTTAGGGAAAAAATAATGAAAAGTAAGTTAATTTTATCAGCATTGCTTTCTTCTGTTTTATTAGGCACTGCATTTGCCGATTGTACCTTTACGTTTATAAATAAATCATCTTCTCCTGTAACGGTACAAGGATATTTTCTTGAAGCTGGTGATGCTGTTTCCGATGAGGCTTGGGTAACGGTTGACCCAACGCGACAAATTAGTCAGGTACGAAGTGGTAAAAAATGTAATGCTATTTACAAACATACTGGGCAAGTTGCCACCCGCATTGATTTGAAGGATAATTCGGGTTACTGGATTGGAAATAAAGGATTCTTATTTGCTGCAGATCGCTCTTATTCGCATTATTCTGGGGATCGTGCTAAGTCAGATAGTGGTAAAGACATTACCTTGTCAAACGGAATTAAAATTAGCGCCAAGGAATTTAAAGTTTATATTTGTGATGGTAATGTAGATAGTGATGACTGTCATTAAACCTTAATTCATATTGATATAAATAGGGCTGGATTTATGTTGTTCAGCCCTATTTATTTTTGTTTTCAAATATACTCCTCGTCTTTGAATTTTGTTTTTATTTGATTATTTTGATGTTGGGGGTGTGGGTTTAACTTTTGAAGGTATGCGTTAAACCATGAAAAATTTATGGTTTTTGTGGTATAATATATACTATTAAACTAGATCAGAAGAGGAACTCATATGTGTGTAACATGCGGTTGTGGCAGCGATAATAATCATTCCCACGAACACCAACATTCTCATCATCATAATAGTGATCATCATCACGAACATACTCATGTAATTAATCTTGAAGCTGAAATTTTAGCGGAAAATAATCAATTCGCAGCGCAAAATCGTGCATTTTTTAAAAATAAGAAATCATTGGCGCTAAATTTTGTTTCAAGCCCAGGCTCGGGTAAAACTACACTACTTGAGGAAACAATTAAATTGCTAAGTGGTGAACATCCCATTTACGTGGTTGAAGGCGATCAACATACCGAACTAGATGCTAACCGAATTCGTAGTGCTGGAGCGGAAGCTTATCAGATTCAGACAGGTAAAGCTTGTCATTTGGATGGACATATGGTTGGACACGCCTTGGAACATTTAAATATTGTTGATGATAGTTTTGTTTTTATTGAAAACGTTGGTAATTTAATTTGCCCAGCGTTATTCGATTTAGGTGAACAAGCAAAGGTAGTACTGATTTCAATAACTGAAGGTGAAGATAAGCCGCTTAAATACCCAGACATGTTCTTTGGCGCTGATCTAGTACTTATTACTAAGTTAGATTTGCTACCATACCTAAAATTTGATCTTGAGGCGTGTGAAGCTAATATTCGCAAAATTAACCCACGTGGTAAGATTCTTCAACTTTCTTCAACGACGGGGGCAGGTTTTGATGAATGGGTTAAATGGTTGCACGCAGCAAAAAATTATTTGAGCTAAGATTTGACCATGCAAATTACTGCTTGTAAGCTGCTAATCAATGGAATTGTTCAGGGGGTTGGCTTTCGACCAACTGTGTATAAGGTTGCCGCGGCATTAAATTTATCTGGTTGGGTAAGAAATACATCACTTGGTGTTGAAGTGATTTTAGCCACTGAAGATAGTACCGACTTTATTCAACAATTAGAGTTATCATTGCCCGCATTAGCAAGCCTAGATTCAGTTGATTGTACTAAGATAACTCTTGATGAGAAACCGCATGATTTTCAAATTTTAGCCAGTGTTGCTGGAAGTGTCAACGATACGGTTATGCCGCCTGATAGTTATGTTTGTCAAGATTGTTTAGCGGAGATTTTTGATCCCAAGAGTAAATATTATCTCTATCCATTTACTAATTGTACCAATTGTGGTCCACGCTATACTGTCATTAAGGGTTTACCTTATGATCGAAGTCTAACTGCCTTAGCAGATTTTCCTTTGTGTGAGAGTTGTAACACAGAATGCCGCGATCCACAAAACCGCCGTTATCATGCTCAGGCAACCGCATGCCCAAAATGTGGGCCGAGCTTGGAATTAGATTTAGCTAAAGTTGCAGAATATATCCATGCAGGTAAGATAGTTGCACTAAAAGGTGTGGGTGGTTATGTGCTCTTGGCTGATGCGACTAATTCTGCAACCGTTGCACGTTTGCGCGAACGCAAAGGAAGAGCAGAGAAGCCTTTTGCAGTAATGGCGCTTAATACTAACTCTATCCAGCATAATTTTGCACATGTTTCGCCTCATGAAGCTGGTGTGCTTGAGTCTCCAGCTGCGCCAATTGTTATTTTAGCTCGAAAGCGTAGTACACATATTGCGGCAGAAGTTGCGCCTAAATTAAATACTTTAGGAATGATGCTGCCAAATAGCCCTTTATATTATATTCTATTTTATTATTTACTTGGTGCGCCTGCTGGTGCTGAATGGTTGCAACAACACGCCGCATTAGCTTTAATTGTTACTAGTGCTAATTTCTCTGGTGGTGCAATTATCAGTGATAATGACGAGGCACGCCAGCAGTTGACGCAGATTGCGGATTATGTGGTGAGCGCTGATCGTGAGATCGTTATGAAGAGCGATGATTCGGTGATTTCTTGTGTAGGGCAACATAATGTAATCTTACGTCGTGCGCGAGGAATTGCGCCCAAACCATTTTATTTTCCGTACCAGTTGCCACAGGTGTTGGCTTTGGGCGCACATTTAAAAAATACACTGACATTTACCCGTGATAATAAAGCATTTACCTCACAATATCTGGGAGATATGGGATCAGAGTACACTATTCGTTATTTTAAACAAGTTTTGGCACATTATCAACATGTATTTAATTTTAAACCAGAATTAGTAATAACCGATTTACATCCAGATTTTTACGTGCGCAATTTTGCTCATGAACTTGATTTACCACAGTTACAATTACAACATCATTTTGCACACTTGGCTTCAGTGATTGCCAATGCAGAAAGTTGTGGCAAAAAAATTGCCAATAAAGTGCTAGGTTGTATTTTAGATGGTTATGGTTATGGCTTGGATGGCTCGTCATGGGGTGGTGAATTAATTCAATTTGATAGTCAAGATTTAGGATTTGAACTAATTTCTCAGCTAACTCCGCTACAGGTTCCTGGTGGTGATATTGCAGAGAATGAACCATGGCGTATTGGGCTGGCGCTTTGTGTTGAAAATAATTTGGCGATACCGGAGCATTTATTAGTTCATCCACAAGCTATGCAAGTGATTGAGTTATGCAAACGCCAACAATTTGGCACTTCAAGTAGCCTTGGGCGTAAATTTTCGGCTGTTGCAGCGTTACTTAATATCGTGACTGAGAGCAAATATGAAGCTCATGCTGCGATGGTTATGGAAAGTATTGTTCACGGACTTGAAGTAGATTTTGATTATGCAAGACTTAACTTAGCGGGCGTACCGGATTTCAATCTGTTGATTAAGCGAATTTACCAAATTGGAATTGTTGAAAAAAATATTCAGCGGGCAGTCAATTTATTTTATGGTAATTTGGCGGTTTTAATTGAGAAATGGATACTCTTTCATTGTTCCACCCGTGGTATTTCACAAGTTGCCATCTCTGGTGGATGCTGGCAAAGTCGCTATTTATTATCAACTCTGAGTGATAAATTTAAACGTCTAGGCATTGAATTGTTGATACCATATCAATTACCATTCAATGACGAATGTATTAGTTTTGGGCAAGCGTGGTATGGCGCGCAAGCTCTACAAAGAGGATTATTATGTGTTTAGCAGTACCTACGCAGATTATTAAATTATTGGATAATCAAATGGCTCTGACATCATTGTCCGGAGTGGAAAAAGAAGTATCTTTAGCTCTTTTGCAAGAAGAAGTTAAAGAAGGTGATTATGTGATCGTTCATGTAGGCTATGCGTTAAGCCGTCTTGATGAAGATGATGCCAAAAAAACTTTAGCCTATTTTGAAGAATTGCTCGATGAGGAGCGTTATCAATGAAATATATTGATGAATTTAGAAATTCGGCGGTTGCCAAGAAGCTTATTGAACAGATTCACGCGACGGTCAAACCAGAACATAAGTATCGTTTAATGGAATTCTGTGGTGGACATACCCACGCCATTCATCGTTATGCGCTTAGTCAATTATTGCCCAAAAATATCAAACTAATTCACGGACCTGGTTGTCCAGTATGTGTGCTGCCAATTCCGCGGGTTGATCAAGCGATTTGGTTGGCATCGCAAGAAAATGTGATTTTATGTTCTTATGCGGATATGCTGCGTGTGCCGGGTGACCATCAGGATAGTTTAATCAAAGCTAAATCACGTGGCGCGGATGTGCGGATTATTTATTCCGTGGGTGATGCGCTAAAAATTGCGCAAAGTAACCCGGATAAAACTATCGTCTTTTTTGCAATTGGCTTTGAAACTACGACACCACCAACGGCACATGCGCTATTAGAAGCTAAACGACTAGGATTAACTAATTTTAAAATTTTCTGTAATCATGTTTTAACTCCGGTTGCTATGGCTGCGATTTTAGATACTGATGAAGTGCAAATTGATGGATTTATTGGTCCATCTCATGTCAGTATTGTGATTGGTTCGGATGCCTATAAGAAAGTTTCGGATGATTATCAAAAACCAATTGTAATTGCAGGGTTTGAACCGCTTGATGTTATTCAGTCGATTTTGTACTTAGTTGAACTAATCAATGGGAAGAAAGTTGCGATTGTTAATCAGTATTCACGTGCAGTATCAACGACAGGTAATACTAATGCACAGCAGATGATTGCTGAAGTCTTGGAAGTTCGTGATGAATTTAGCTGGCGTGGTTTAGGTAGTATTCCGGCAAGTGGCTTAAAGATTAAAGCTGCGTATCAAGATTATGATGCTGAGGTTTATTTCAATATCCCTCAGTTTAACAGCGATGATGTTAAGGCGTGTGAATGTCCACAGATTTTACGTGGGCTAAAAGAGCCACGAGATTGTAAGTTATTTGGTAAAGCATGTACTCCTGAACATCCGATGGGCGCTTGTATGGTATCCAGCGAAGGGGCGTGTGCCGCAAGTTATCAATATACAGTTTAATAATTGGAAAACATTATATCATGAAACTAAATTTTAAAGAAAATGTTGATTTAACCATTGGTGCTGGTGGACGGGCGATGTATCAGCTTTTGAATCAACTAATCCTCAAAGAATTTGATAATGAGTTTTTAGCCCAGCAGTCTGATCAAGCAATTTTGCCCGAGATTAAGGGGCGTTTAGCATTTTCAACTGATAGCTATGTGGTATCTCCGTTATTTTTTAATGGTGGCGATATTGGTTCAATTGCAATCAATGGTACAGTTAATGACTTGGCAGTATCTGGAGCGAAACCATTATATATTTCAGTCGGTTTTATTATTGAAGAAGGGTTTCCGCTGAGCGATTTGCGAACAATCGTCCAATCAATGGCAAAAGCTGCCCGCGAGGCAAATGTGCTGATTGTGACCGGAGACACCAAAGTTGTCGAAAAAGGTAAGGGCGATGGTCTGTTTATCAATACTAGTGGCGTTGGGGTCATTGATGACAAAGTTAAAATCGCTGCTGAGTTTAAGATTGGGGATAAAATCATTATTAATGGTTCAATTGCTGATCATGGGATGGCGATAATGTCACGGCGACAAGGTTTGGATTTTGCGACCGATATTGCCTCTGACTGTGCAGCACTAAATGGTTTATTGGCGGATGTTTTGGCTATTAATCCCGCAATCCGTTGTATGCGCGACCCAACTCGTGGCGGTTTATCTGCAACCATTAATGAATGGGCAAATTTTTATAAATTGGGAATAGATCTCAAAGAAGATCAGATATTAGTACATGACAATGTCAAAGGAATCTGTGAGTTATTAGGGCTTGATCCTTTGCATGTCGCCAATGAAGGAAAAGTTTTGATTATGTGCGCAGCAGAAGACGCTGAGCGTATAGTTGCCAAAATGCGCGAGCATCCATTGGGTAAAGATGCTGCAATAATTGCCGAAGTGCAGAGTCTCGATGAAAGTTATGTTACGATGACGACGGCTTTTGGCGGGGTAAGACGGGTGGATTGGCTTAGTGGTGAGCAGTTACCACGCATCTGTTAATATACTCAATCGGACTCATCATTCTAGGTCGTTGATTTACTCCTCACCTACTGGGTGTAGGCTTCGTCGTAAATCGCCTACTAGTATTTCGAGTTTGTTTGAGTATACACGCTCAGACTAAAAGTTATGGGGCTGTTGTTTAACTCCTTGCTTACGTGAGTAAGCGTCGTCGTTTACGCCTACCGGAACTCTTTATTCTGAGTGTGTCTCATTTAAAACAGTGAAATTATTTGCGACATATTTTCACAGCTTTTTTGTAATCTAGTAATATGTTAGTTAATTTTTATATAAGGGAAATGATATGGCAAAAACCACAACAGCAAAAACAACAAAGACAGCTAGCGTAAAGGAAACAGTTACTAAAAAACCAGCGCCAGCTAAAAAGATCATTCAAACTAAAGTTGCTCCTAAAGCTCCAGCGGTTAAGCCGACTGCTGTACGTGGTGTTGCATTAGGGGACGTTACACCCAATCAATCAACTAAAGCGATTGAAGAATTTCAAGTAGCTAAAGCGACGATTGCGTCAGATAGCTCGCATAAAGAAACTATTTCAGCAATAGCAGCAGCAAATAACAAAGCTGAAGATAAAACTAAATTTGTAGCATCAATTGAATCCTTTCTAAATGGTTTATCGCCGGATGAGGCGGATGTAGTTCGTCAGGAACTATTACAAAAAGTAACTAATAGCAAAACTGAACGTAAACTACAATCTAATCCGGATGATATTTTAGCTAAAAATTGGCGTGAGGGTGGTTATCCGTACCTAAACCTAATGTCGCGTAAAAATTACGAACGTCAAAAATACCGCCTACAAGTTGAGTTGTTAAAATTGCAAGCTTGGGTAAAAGAAACTGGACAAAAAGTCGTTATCTTGTTTGAAGGTCGTGATGCCGCAGGTAAGGGTGGAACAATCAAACGGATGATGGAACACTTAAACCCACGCGGCGCACGAGTGGTTGCGCTTGAGAAACCAACTGAAACGGAAAAGGGTCAGTGGTATTTTCAGCGTTATGTGCAAAACTTACCAACGGCTGGTGAAATTGTTCTATTTGACCGTTCATGGTATAACCGTGCTGGGGTTGAGCGGGTTATGGGGTTTTGCAGTGATGCAGAATATCAAGAGTTTATTCGTCAAGCACCTGAGTTTGAGCGCATGTTAACCCGCAGCGGGATTCATTTGATTAAGTTCTGGTTCTCGGTGAGTCAAAAAGAACAACGCCGTCGCTTTAAAGAGCGTAAGGTTCATCCGCTGAAACAATGGAAACTATCTCCAGTTGATGTAGCCTCATTGGATAAATGGGATGATTATACTAAAGCTAAAGAGGCGATGTTTTTTGCAACAGATACGGCGGATGCTCCTTGGACGGTAGTGAAGTCTGATTGTAAGAAACGTGCACGGTTAAATGCACTGCGTTATCTATTGCATAAGCTTAATTATACGGGCAAAGAAATTGATAATATTTCAGCAGTTGACCCATTAATCGTAGGTCGTGCTCAGACCGTTTTTGAACTTGATGAGACCTAAAACTTCTTTCAAATAACCCCGTAAGTAATTACGGGGTTATTTGTTATAAAGTCATACTAAATTAGTGGGTTAATATCCTTAAATTTAGTGTGATTATTGCGGCGTACTTCTGGTATAATACGGTATTAAACTTGTGTGTAGCATGGTTTTTGCAGTGCACCAAAAACAAGTTAAAATTTTAATTAATTAGGGAGTAGGCTTTATGAGTCACTATTATTTTTTACCTCATCAACGTATTGATGATATGCTTAATCAATTGCAGGGTGATGGCTATAAATGTGTAGCACCACGCCACCATGAGAGCGAAATCAATTATGATACGATTACTAAATCTGCGGATTTACCGTGGGGATTTCACGATGAACAAGCACCGGGGCATTATAAAGTAAATAAAAGTGACCATAAGCATGCATTTGGCTTTGTGTTGCCAACTACCTCGGTTAAACCAATGCTGTTTAAAGCTAAAGAAAATGTTTGGAAAGTTAAACGCAATGACGAAGGTAAATTAGCGTTTGAACCTATCGTTGAATTTGAAAAAATTGCTGTATTTGGTGTTCGTCCATGTGATTTACGCGGTATTGAAATTCAAGACCGTGTGTTTATGGAAAATTCATACAATGACGTGCGTTATGTAAAACGTCGTGAAAATCAATTTTTGATTGCCATGAATTGTACTAAGTCACACTCTAACTGTTTCTGTGTTGCCTTGGGTGATGCACCGCAAGCCGATAAAGGTTTTGATTTGGCAATGACGGAAATTGAAGGTGATGGTTTTGTGGTTGAAATCGGTTCAGATAAAGGTCGTGCCTTACTTGATGCCTTGGATTTAGAAGCCGCTAGTGGCGGACAAGCGCAAAAAGCGTTGGCTAAAATTGTTTATGCTGTTGATGGACAAAAGAAAACACTACCGCCAATTAAAGAAGTAGAAACTAAATTAATGGCTAATCTTGAGCATCCGCAATGGGATGATGTCGCAAGTCGTTGCTTGTCTTGTGGCAGCTGTACCCAAGTATGTCCAACGTGTTTCTGTCATACTGAACGTGATGAGCCAAATGTACTTGGTACCGAAACTAACCATACTCGCGAATGGGATTCATGCTTCAGCATTGATCATAGTTATACGCATGGTGACACTTTCCGCGAAGATCCTAAATATCGTTACCGTCAATGGTTAACCCATAAATTCTCTACTTGGCGTGAACAGTTCCGCACTAAAGGTTGTGTGGGTTGTGGGCGTTGTGTAACATGGTGTCCAGTTAAGATCGACGTCGTTGACGAAATTAATGCTATTTGTAAGTAAGAGAGATAATTATGTTATATACAGATGATGCTTATACGCCTTATGAGGCGGAAATTGTTGAGTTCATAAAAGAACATCACGATATTTTTACTATTCGTTTAAAATTTACTGATCCTGAGCTTGATAGCAAATATTTCTTCCGTCCAGGACAGTTCAATATGATTTATCTTTATGGTGTTGGTGAAGTTGCGATTTCAATCGTTAATGATCGTAATCATCAACAAGGACGCTTTGAGCACACTATTCAAGTAGTTGGCCGGATTACCAAAGGTATGATGAAATTACAAACTGGTGATAAAGTTGGGATTCGTGGTCCATTTGGTACTTCTTGGCCGATGAATGAAGCCAAAGGTAAGGATGTAATTATCGTAACTGGTGGTTTGGGAAATGCTCCATTAGTTGCCGCAACTGAAGAAGTCTTGAAAAACCGTAATCAATATGGTAAATTACGTGTGTTACATGGTATTCGTTCTTCTGATTTATTGATTTATGATGATATGTATACCCGCTGGAATAATTCTCCAGAAACCAAAGTTTATATGGCAACTAGTAACGAGGATCCTATAGATAATGGTAAATGGACATGGGGTAAAGGCTATGTTACCAATTTTATTCCTGAATTAGGTGTTGATTATGCTAATTCAATTGTGATGACAGTTGGACCAGAACCAATGATGATTGGTGTGGCTAAAGCGTTTATCGCTGCTGGTGTTAAACCTGAAAATGTTTATGTGAGTATTGAGCGTAGTATGAAGTGTGCAATCGGTCATTGTGGACATTGCCAGCTTGGTTCTCAGTTTGTATGTAAAGATGGTGCAGTATATCCATATCCTGCCTGTGAACATCTATTAGAAGTGAAAGGACTATAAAATGTCAGCTCATGATAAATTATTAGGCTTATCAGCGCGCCCAAAAGTTGCTGTCCATAAATTTAGTTCTTGTGATGGCTGCCAGTTAGCATTTATTAATGATGCGGTATCATTACTTGAATTATCAACTTTAGTTGATGTAGTTCACTTTGCTGAGGCGGGTCCTTTGGATGAGTTTGCTGAAGTTGATTTGGCAATTATTGAAGGTTCAGTTAATACTCATCATGATATCCATCGCTTGGAAATGGTTCGTGAAAAAGCAAAATATCTGGTATGTGTCGGAGCTTGTGCGATTACTGGTGGTATTCAAGCACTGCGTAATTATACGGATGATAAAGGCTTGTTAGAATGGCAACATGGGATTTACCCACAAGATACCGATGTGATTATCAAAGAAGATCTCTCAACCGCTAAACCAATTAGTGCCTATGTGCCAGTTGATTTTGAAATTCCTGGTTGTCCGATTACTAGTACACAAATTTTGCATGCGGTACGTTCAATTTTATTTGGGGTTGAACCTGAAAAAAATGTTGACTCAGTATGTACCTCTTGTAAACACGCTGGTATTACTTGTGTAACTGTTGCACGTGGTGAGCCATGCTTAGGTCCAGTAACGGCGAATGGCTGTGAGGCATTATGCCCTTCATTAGGTCGTGGTTGCTATGGCTGTTATGGCGCGTCTAAATATGCTAATATGGGTGCTATGACGGATAAACTAAAAGAAATGGGTTTAAGTGAAATACAAATTAAGCATAAATTCCAGTATATTAACAGCCAAGATGCTGGTTACAAAGGAGAATAATTCATGAGTTTAGCTAAAACTACTAAAATTGAAGTTCCTATTTTGGCTCGGGTTGAGGGTGAGGGTGCTCTTGATCTAGAAATCGAAAATGGTAAAATTAAAAAATGTGAATTACGTATTTATGAGCCACCACGTTACTTTGAGAAATTTCTTGAAGGGCGTGAGCCTAATGCGGTGATTGATGCCGTTGCGCGGATTTGTGGGATTTGCCCATTGGCATATCAAACTGCAGCTGCTGGTGCGATGGAAAAAGTATTTGGTATCGAAACTTCACAATGGGTTAAAGATGCTCGTTTATTAATGATGTTGGGTCAGTGGATTCAATCGCATTATTTACATGTGCATTTATTGGCTGCGCCAGATTTCTTGGGTTATCGCTCAGGGATTGAAATGGCTAAAGATTTTCCGAATGAAGTAGTGCGTGGTGTACGCTTACAACATTTAGGTAATGATTTAATGAAGTTATTTGGTGGACGTTCAGTGCATCCAAATGGCGTTAAATTAGGTGGTTTCTGGCACTCACCAAAAGAATCAGCTGTTAAAGCTTTTGTGCCACGCTTAAAAGCAGCGTTAGAAGATGCTAAAGGTGTGATTGAGTTTGTGTCAACCTTAAAATTCCCAGATACGACAATTCCGTTTATTCAAGTGAGTTTACGTCATCCAACTGAATATCCGGTAATTGCCAGTGGCGTAATTACTTCACGTGGTGAACAGTTTGACGTGAATGATTGGGAACAACATTTCCGTGAATTCCATGCACCACAATCAACAGCCTTACATTCAACTACAGTTGAAGGTGATCCGTTATTGCTTGGTCCATTACCACGGATTAATTTGAATTTTGATCGTTTACCAAAACACATTCAGGATTTGGCTAATGCAACTGGGGTTAAATTCCCAAGCAATAATATGTTCCACTCAGTAATTGCGCGTGCGGTTGAGGGCTACTGGGCTCTTGAACGCGCATTGCAATTGTGTGAAGCATATAGCTATACTGATACGCCAAGTGCTCCTGAAAAGGTTGCAGCTGGTTCTGCTTGGTTTGGTGTTGAAGCGCCTCGCGGTATTCAAATTGATGAGTTTGAATTTGATGCCGCCGGTTTAGCCAAACACATTCGTATTTCTGCACCAACTTCACAAAATTTACCGTGTATGGAAGCTGATTTACGTATTGCACTAGAGAAATTTGGTTTAGAGCGTCCGGATGCTGAAATTCAACTTCATGCAGAAATGGTTATACGTAACTATGATCCATGTATTTCATGCTCTGCGCATTTCTTAACTTTAAATGTAACGCGTAAATAATATGACGATACTGGTATTAGGAATTGGTTCTCCTTTTGCCGATGATCAAGCTGGTTGGCTAGTTGCCGACCAGCTTTCTCATGTCGAAGGATTACAGGATAAAATCCAATCAGGTGAATTAATTATTGACGCAGATGATCGACCGGGGCTAAATCTCCTTGATTGGCTTGGGCGCGACTATGAGCACATTCATCTGGTTGATATGGTAAAAACTAATCTGGCAGAAACTGGCAACACCTATATCTTGCAAGCCAAAGAGATTATTGGTTTTTCTGGTATGCTATCATCCCATAATCTTGGTGTTTCACCATCTTTAGCTTTGGCTGAGGTGTTGGGTATCAAAATCAGTCATGTGACATTTTGGGGTATAGAAGGTGAGCGCTACAAACCTCATGAAGAAATTAGCCCAGCGATGCTGCTTGCTGTAACAAAAGTTACCGAGCAGATTCAAGCTCGTTTACTAAAATAAAGTAGCCAGTGCTACTTTATTTTTTACTTGCTGTCGTAAATTCATCAATAACTATTTTAGTCGCTTGTGCAATTACTTGGTCGTTAGGTTTAGCATCTTTTTTGTTTTGGGTGAAGTAAACAACTAAAACAATCGGCTTAGCTTGCGGTGGCCAAATCACAGCAACATCATTAGTGGTACCATAGCTGCCAGTTCCGGTTTTATCTCCTACAATCCAACCTTTTGGCACGCCTGCGCGGATGCGTTTATCACCAGTCGTATTGGCTTTGAGCCATTCTTGCAATTGCGCTTGCTGTTTTTTATCTAGTGCTGTTCCTAAGCTCAGTTTTTGTAAACTTAGTGCCATTGCGACTGGGGTTGTGGTATCACGCTCATCACCAGGAATAGCGGTATTTAGTTGTGGCTCAGTACGAACAAAGTTAAATTTATCATCACCCATACTTCTAGCATATGATGTTACTGCTTGTGGTCCGCCAAGTAACTGTAATAACTGATTCATTGCACCGTTATCACTATAAGCAATTGCCGCTTGAGATAAAGCACTAACACTCATGCCATCTTTAATATGTTGTCCAGAGATTGGCGCATAGCCACTGCTCTCGGTGTCTTGTTTGCTATAGTGAAGCTGACGCAGCATTAATTGCGGATTACTTTCACTGGCTTTCAAAATAGCACCGACAACCATTACCTTACCAGTGCTACAAAAAGGAAATAGTTCATTGCCGCGATATTCTAGTTGTTGATTATTGGCAGTATTGATTGCCATAACCCCCAAGCGACCATTGGTGCTAGATTCCAGCTGGGTAAATTTAGCTTGGTATGTGGTGCTACTCTCGCTTATTAGTGGCATACTGCTATTGCTAGCAGCGAATGCCAGGGACACCGTTGTTGATATCAATATTAGTAATTTCAATTTATTCCAAGCGCTCATTCTTTATTCCAATTTTTTAGGTTTATAAACTTAATTAAGCAAACAGCTGGCGTAATTTTCTCATGAGAATGATAGTTGGAACAAAAAACATTATACTCACGCCAATCAACCCATAAAGTGCGCTACTATGAAATAAAGCAACTGAGCTAATAGCAATACTAGCACAAGTAAATTGCATTGCGGATGACATACCTAATGCTAAAGCGCCACGTTCTTTAAAATGTTCTAAAATCTTAACTTGTGCTGGTGCAATAATCAGCGCTGAAGCCGCACGCATGATGATTACACCAGTTGTTACACTGATAATAATCGCTGATTTATTAGCAAGTATAACACTACTAATTAGAATAATTAAACCAATTAGACTGGTGTAAATACCAATATTCATAATTTTGATTGGAGTGAAATGGTGTTTATTTAAAAGCATCATTAGGGAATTACCAGCAAAATAACCCATCGCAATAATAATAAACAAATAAGAGTATATTAGTGGTGTCATCTGCAAGGTATCAATAAACAAATAGCTGGAGATGCCTATAAATACAAAATAAATTGCAAAAGTAAAGGCATTAAAAACAGTAATATAAACACAAACCTGATCTTTAAGTAAACTAAAATAATCTTTGCTATAGTGAAGAAGCGATTTGAGCTGTTTAATTGGAGTTGTGTTAGTTTCCTGAATAATAAAATAGCCAATGATTAACATTATTATGCCACCGATTCCGCTTAAATCAAAACAACTTCTCCAGCCCCAGTACTCTGCCAATACCGCTCCAATACTTGGTGCTACTGCCGGAGATAAGACTATACCCATGGTTAAAATTCCAGTTGCATGAACTTGCTCTTTAGCGTTCATCGTATCTTTTAATACCAAGCGTGGTACGATTGCAAGAAACCCGCAACCAATAGCTTGAATAATCCGAAAAAAGATTACCATATGAATAGAGTTTGATGCCCCAATTAGAAATGAAGCTAGAGTGAAAGCGAGTATTCCGGCTAGTATGGTTTTTTTGCGCCCAAAGCGATTGCTTAATATCCCAGTAAATAACACTGATACTGCCATTGCCAGTGTATAGAATGAAATGGTTAGATTTACCAAGTTGGGGGATGCATTAAAATCTTTCGCCATTTGGGGTAATGATGAAACATAAATATCAGTTGACGATACCCCGAGTAATGTTATTCCTAGTGCAAACCAAACAAATAATGCTGGATTGAATCTTTTATTTACGGAGTTTTGATTAATTTTATTAGTTAATTGATATGACATGATACACCTATATTCTAAAATATCTTAGCGTTATTGTAGGCTATTCAACTGAAAATGTTAACCTTCCAAAATGGATATTTATAATTGGTTTAGATTTAACACTCATGTATGTTAAAATCTCAGACAGATTTAACTATCAGGAGTACTCATGAAAAATACTGTAATAGCATTACTAATAGCATCGCTCTATACCGTAGCTCAGGCACAAGAGATTAAAGTTGCTTCGGTGGAATTTAATCCGCAATTCATGCAATTAGATAGCAATATTACTGGCATTGTTAACGCAATTATTCCTGCTGCAAAAAATGGTGCCAAATTAATAGTGCTCCCTGAGGCAGCAACTACAGGCTATATTTACAAAGACCGAGCTCAAATTGAACCATATTTGGACACTATCCCAGGGAAAACTACTGTAGCAATTGCCAAACTTAGTAAACAATATCATACTTATGTCGCAGTTGGAATTATTGAGAAAGATCCAGATACTGGTAAGGTTTATAATTCTGCAGCATTGATTGGACCAGATGGGTATATTGGTAAATATCGTAAAAATCAGTTAAATCCCAGTGACAACCTCTATGCATCGCGCGGTAATTTAAGCTTTCCAGTGTTTGATACTGAAATTGGGAAAATTGCGTTGGTTATCTGTTATGATGACATGCATTTGCAGTCATTATTATTACCAGATCTGCGTGGGGCAGATATATTGGCATATATTACTTCGTCGGATATTTTGCCAAAATTTGAGCAGGGCAGTAATAGTAATCATTCTACGATTGGTAATATTTCTTCGGTTTCTGGCTGGATTGGAATGAATATTGTTGCCAGCAATCGCACTGGAAATGAAAGTAATCCCGAAACGGGAGGTGTTACTCATTTTGTTGGTGGGGCTTCTATTTGGAATAATCAAGGTAAACGTTTGGCTGCAGCACCAGTATCAACTTGGACTAATCCAGGAGCTCCGCAGACAATTTATGCAACAATTGACACAGCTAAGAGCAATCCGCAAAGAGATTATTGGTTAAAGCATCGCCGCCATGAACTTTATCAGGATTATAATTACTATCGTTCACCAGTAGACCCAATGGCTAATTTCAAACCACAACAAATATCATCTTTATTAGTGCAATACCAGCCGGGAAATAGTATTGATAAAAATTATGCCAAAATTGAAAAATTAATTAGCCAAAGTCAGGAGGTGTTTAATCTGGTAGTGCTTCCATACAATTCATTGATTGGAAATGTGGAGCTTAATTCAGAGAATATTTCTAAATATGCAGAAACATTAAATGGCTATAGCTATAATCTGGCAGCCAAGCTAGCTAAGCAGTATAAAACGTTTTTATTGTTCAGTATGCCAGAAGCCGATGGTAGTAAGTACTATGAGACTGCAATATTGTTTGATTATAATGGTAAGCAGGTTGGTATATATCGCAAAGCTCATCTAAATGATACAGAGCAACTTTGGGCTAGTGCTGGTAATGATTTACCTATTTTTAAGACTGAGCTTGGCAGGGTTGCAGTAATGCTCAATGATGAAACTAGGATTCCTGAACTTGCTGACATTTATGCACTTAAACGTGCCGATATGATTTTGGTTCCAGCTAGTTACAATGGTAAAGATTATGGTGGAAAAATTGATATTCCAAGAGGTTTAGTGCCAGACAGTAGTAATCATGGAATGTTTGTTTGGTATGATATTGCCAAGTATTCGCAAGCATATACATTGATAGCAAATTATATTGATGGGACACACGATGACAGCGGTCAAAGTGCAGTTTATTCACTCGTCCCAGAAGACGGTTATTATCCACCACAAATAGCACCGCAAAAGCCAATTGCCTATTTTGTGAGCTTTACTACCCATGCTAACCCAACTTTATGGCAAAATCAGGAACGCTTAATTGCTGGACGACGTGATGATTTGGCAGCACCGTTAACATTGGACGAAAATAGCACGTGTTTTAAAGAGTGGCAGCAAAATAGTGCTAGTAGCAATTTATGTAAAAATCAACACTAATTATATTTTGGATGCTTAAGGCTATTGACCTTCCAAAATGGATATTACTCGGATTTAGTGATCTTATGTGCTAAACAGCGTAAAAAAGTTTCATCATTATAAAGTTCAACAATTCGATAACCTAACAAGCTTGGCGGGAAGTAGTGCTGTAGTCCAATTTTGCGTGCTGAGTCTAACAACTCTGTAATGTTGGGCGGATTAATATTTAATTTACTGCAAAGTTTTTCATTCATGGTTTTTTGTACTGTTCCTCGTGCAATATGCAGAAACTCAGCAATTTCATATTGTGAAAAATCATAGAGGAGTAAGAATAATATCTGATGCTCGCGCTTACTTAGTTGCAGTGGCTGAAAATCTTTATCTGATGGTGGTAACTTCCCGTTAGGTGTACAAAAATTATTTTGAAAATAGTTTAGAAAATTTAGCGGGTTGGCAAACCATGAAAGGGTATAAGTACCAAGTAACTCACCATCCGCGGCAATCAAAGGAAAAACATTGACTAAGCGAATAAATTCCTGCTTGTCATTATTGCAAGAATAGGCAAAAAAGCTTTTGCGTTGCTTATCGTGCATTACTTTGCAATAAAGGCTGTTATATTCGATTAGATAATCATCATGATAGTGCTGTTTGCGGTCATTCAAATATTCTAGTATAGTTTTACCTAAGGCTTGTTTATGGTTGATTATGATATCCTGAGTATCAAAGTAATCATTGTGAAAAACATAACGAGATTCAATGTCATTTACCTGACAAAAAACATTCTGCCCATTAAATGATACAAAAAAGTTATCAATTAAAAACTTTAATTTGGGATTTAGCTCAGACATTACAACATACCAATTGTTCTATTATAACAGGAGTCATTATAGCCGAGTATTGATTGCTTAAGCGTGATTTATAAATCTTACTTCAGAGTACGCCTTAAACCTCTTAATTATGATAGAATAATAGGCGTTTTGTCATATACTTTTGTGGTTATGTTGTGCTGTTATTGTTGGTTTTATTTATATTAAAATATAACAGTATGATAGGTGTGGTTTTAGAGCGCGGACATGGTTTGCGATATATAAACTGTGATTAATTTGCATTGTAAGTAATTTTCTAGTGTAGGAGTTTAGAACATGTTTCAAGAATTAAGTGAATTGGATGAATATTTGTTCCATGAGGGTAAACATCACCATGCCTACAAGTTTTTGGGAGCACATGCAGCCGAAGAAAATGGTGAAGCTGGTGTTCGATTTACGACTTGGGCTCCTAATGCAAGTAAAATTGTTCTAGTCGGTGATTTTAGTTATTGGCAGCCTGATGATCGCTATGCTTTAAAACGCTTAAGTCATGGCGGTTTGTGGAGCGTTTTTGTACCTGGGCTACGTAGTGGAATGCCATATAAATTTGCAATAACCAACGGTGCTATGAACAATACAGTTTATAAATGTGATCCTTATGGAATAACATCTGAGTTACGCCCTAAAACCGCCTCGGTGATTAATCTAGATACCGAATATACTTGGAATGATTCAGCATGGCTTGAAGAGCGTTCTAAGCGTAATCATTTTAATAGCGCAATGAATACTTATGAGTTACATCTAGCATCTTGGAAAACTAAAGACGGTAATTTCATGACTTATGATGAACTTAGTGAAATATTACCTGAATATGTACGGGATATGAATTTTACCCATGTTGAGCTAATGCCGCTAAGTGAACATCCACTAGATGCATCATGGGGCTATCAAACTACAGGTTATTATTCTGTTACTAGTCGACATGGTGATTTGCGTGGTTTGAAGAAACTTATTGATCGTCTACATGGGTTTAATATTGGTGTACTCTTAGACTGGGTACCTGGGCATTTTTGTAAAGATGAGCATGGGCTAGTAAACTTTGACGGCGGTGCAACCTATGAATATCCTTTCTTTTGGAAAACGGACAATAAAGGGTGGGGAACACATAATTTTGATTTAGGACGCAATGAAGTTCGTTGTTTTTTGATTTCCAATGCAATTTATTGGATCGAGGAATTTCATTTTGATGGTTTGCGGGTTGATGCGGTATCAAATATTTTATATCTAAGCTATGGTCGGAATGATGGTGAATGGCATCCCAACTATTTTGGCAGTAATGAAAACCTGGAGGGAATTAATTTTCTTAAAGAATTTAATTATGCTGTTAAACACGAGTGTCCGGGAGTTATTACTATTGCTGAAGAATCTTCAGCGTGGCCGCAAATTACTACGCCAGTGGAATATGGTGGTCTGGGTTTTGATTTTAAATGGAATATGGGCTGGATGAATGATACGTTACGTTACGTAGAGCTAGATCCGGTTTATCGTAAATATCACCATAATTTGATTAATTTTGCGATGATCTATCATTATTCAGAAAAATTTGTTTTGCCCATTTCGCATGATGAAGTTGTGCATGGTAAAAAAGCACTGATTGATAAAATGTGGGGCGATTTATGGAATAAATATGCAGGTTTACGCTTGTATTCAACATTTATGATTGGTCATCCGGGTAAGAAATTATTATTCATGGGTACTGAGTTTGGGCAGTTTGTTGAGTGGCGCGAATATGAGCAATTACAATGGCACGTTCTTGATGAGTATCATACTCACCGCGAAACGCAACATTTTTTCCGCGAACTAAATAAACTCTATAAATCTGAGCCTGCACTTTGGGCTTTAGACTATGACCATCGTGGCTTTCGCTGGATTGATGCGGATAATGATCAGCAAAGTGTATTGTCATTTGTGCGTAATAGCGAGAATCCTGAAGATACACTGGTTATTATTTGTAATTTTACACCAATGGTTTATCATGATTATCTAATTGGTGTGCCTCATGCCGGTACTTACCGCGAAATATTCAATAGCGATAATTTAGCATATGGTGGATCAGGGCAAATTCATAGCGATGATTTAACCAGTAATGATATTGGATTTAAAGATTTAGAGCATTCTATTTCGGTAAAAATTCCGCCAATGGCAGCGCTAATTCTCAAGAAAATTTAACGAACAAAAAGGTAAACAATGACGATGTGGGCAAAAAATAGCCTAGGGCAATATCTGGAAATTAAAGCAGAATATACGATAAAAATCAGTCCAGAATCAAATAGTATCCGGATTAAGGCTAATTTTGAAGGATTTTTATGTGCGTACGTGATTGGGGATTTTAACGACTGGAAAAAAGACGAAAATTATAAATTAGTTTGGAAGCCTGATCCTAATGATGGGCGACTCAAGATGATAAAAGATTTTCTTTTTATTGAGGGTATGCCTGATGGGGTTGTAGAGTATAGTTTTCTTTTGGTTGATATGGATGGTAATGAGCTTACCACTTCAGCACAAAAAGATCGCTTAGAGCACTTTAAATTTATTTGGCATCAGTTTGACGGTGGTTTACAGATTAAATCTTCGGAAAACGTAGTTACTCGCGGTATTTCATTAGATTTGGTTGCGATCAAATCTTCTATTCATGATTGTAACGAAGTAGTGGATGTCAAGTGGAGTGTATTTCCCAAACATGCAGGAATTATTTTAAATAATGATAGTTTATTAGTTGCTGATGGTGTTGATGATATCAATGAAATATTGGTTGAAGCTTACTATCAAGTAGATGACTTGAGCGCCAGCCGCCGTTATCAGATAGTAGAAAATAATCATGTGCCGGGAACTATGGTTCATTTTATTAAGTTAAATAAACATTATAGTGGAAATGATTTTATCTGGAATCTATGGGCATATGATTCTGCAGGCGTTGGGCATGAAGAAAATTTTACGGCTGAAGATGATTTTGGTAAAGTTGCTTTTGTTCAAGATCGCCATGTTATTGCGCGTAAAAAAACATGGGGTAGCGATTGGCATAATGATTGGTCAAAGCAAACATTATCTTTTGAAATTCCTGCGAATTTGCGTAATTGTTACATTATCAGCGGTGATGATAAATTATATACTGATTTACGTACCGTAGTTGCCAAAACTAATCCTCGGGTTGATTATGCGGTAATGGATGAGCGCAATAAAATTAGTGCGTATTTATCACACGAACCATTGATCGGTACTGAGTTTTATTTATACATTAATGCGGAACGGCAAAATAATGTTAATACCTTAATTAAAGATGAAAAACGTCAGGTGGTATTTACTAATTTACCTGATAATATCAAACCTAACGATTTAGTTGAAATTCGTTCCAATACTAGATTTTTGCCATACAAAGTTCAAATGCGTAATTATCTCAATAGTTTTGTTTATAATGCAAATGATTTGGGAATTACATTTAATGATGAAACTATTTCTGCTAAACTTTGGGCACCCACAGCACTTCGCGTTGAGCTCTTGGTCTATGATGCGTGGAATCATGCGGTTGATAATCCACATAGTGCGTTAAATATGCACGTTGATGAGTCTAGTGGTGTGCATAGTTTAACTATGTTCCGTAAGCACCACGAAAATAAATATTATCTTTATCGATTATATTTTAATGAGATTGACCGTGATGGTGAACAATATACCAAGATTACTTATGCGGTAGATCCTTACGCAACGGTTATAGGCTTGAATGGTGATAAAGGTGTGCTTGCTGATATTTGTACCTCAGCTATGTATCCTAAAGGTTGGGAAAGCACGCCTAGACCTTTGCAAGTAAATAAAGAAGATGCTGTGATTTATGAGCTACATTTGCGGGATTTTACAATTCATGAATCGGGAGGAATCAGTCGGTCTACGCGCGGTAAATATGTTGGCGCTGTTGAAGCTGGTAGTTTTTATCAGGATACAGAAGGCAATAAATTTACAACGGGCATTGATAGCTTGGTTGAACTAGGTATTACCCATGTTCATATTTTACCATTTTTTGATTTTGCGACAGTTGATGAAACCAGATTGGATGATCCGCATAACCGCAATTGGGGCTATGACCCTAAAAATTATAACGCTCCAGACGGTAGCTATTCAGTAAACCCTTATGATCCTCTTTTACGAATTATTGAAACACGAACCATGATTATGGAATTTCATAAGCGTGGAATTCGTGTGGTAATGGACATGGTATATAACCATATGTCAGATACATCTAATCTCGATAATATTGTGCCGGGGTATTATTTCCGCAGTGATAGTTTGGGGCGTTTTACCAATGGTTCTGGCTGTGGTAATGAATTAGCAACTGAACGCCCAATGGTTGGCAAGTTTATTTTGGATTCAATTCGTCATTGGCTGATACATTATCAGATTGATGGCTTGCGGTTGGACTTGATGGAACTAATGGATCTAAATACCATGAAATTAATTGTTAATCTAGCTGGTGAAATTGATCCATCAATTATTGTTTATGGTGAACCGTGGCGTGGTGGCGATACACCGTTAGTAAATGGTACTCACCGTGGAGCGCAGCGCGATCAGGAGTTTGCTATCTTTAATGACGCTTTTCGGGATGTCCTTCGTGGTAATAATTCTCCAGCGAGAGGCTTTGTTAATGGTGATCAGCATAATTCGCTTCTAGGTTGGGGAGTGATTGAAGGGGTAAAAGGGTCAATAAATACGCTGACTTCAAAACCACGCGAAACAATTAATTATGTTGATGCTCATGATAATTATACCTTATGGGATCATATAGAAAAAAGTCAGTATCCTGAAACGCTTGTTGGCGAGTATCGCAGGAATATTCCGGATAATCCATTTGACTCCGAACTGGTGCGGCAAAATATGCTGGCTTTGGGGATAATTCTAACTTCACAAGGCGTTCCATTTATGCAAGGTGGGGTGGAGATTCTGCGTACTAAAAATGGTGATCATAATAGTTATCGTAGTGGTGATGATGTTAATGCATTTCATTGGCAAGATAAGGCAAAATTTAAGCCCGTATTTGACTATGTGCGCGGTTTGATTGAGTTAAGGCGTAAGCATCCTGCATTTAGAATGACTAACCGCCACGATATTGATGAATCGATGACAGTAAATGCGCTGCATAATAATGAAAAATCTGGTGTGATTTATACGCTATATCGTAATCATGCCAATGGTGATGCGTGGAAAACGATTATTGTGATTTACAATGCTACTGCCATTGATAACTATAATGTTAATGACTCATTACCTGCATCGGAAAGTGGTGTCTGGAATATTGTGGTTAATCATGAACGTGCCGGAATTGATTCGTTGGCAGTAGTAGAAAATGGGCATATTCCACCATTGAAATCACATTCAATGATGGTGTTATATGCATGATTTTTTGTTGAACAATTAAATATTTACCCTGAGCTACTCGCGTTGTAATACAATTCTGTGTGATTGCACCGCAATATACTCAATCAGATTCATTATGCCGAAGCGTTACCAAGCTTCTTACCTACTAGCAGTAGGCTTCGTTGCTTGTAGCCTACTGGCGTTTTGAATCAATTTGAGTGTAACTATTTTACTCTATGATTTTTGTGTTTTGATGATGTGTTAAGGTGAGTTAGAATGACTAATTATTTGTCGATAGAAGAAGCTACTGAGCTATCAGGTATTCCAAGTGCTATTTTCAATGAGAAATATCTAAATGGTGGAATTATTAGCGTTAGAGTTGAAGATGGGAAAAAAACTATCGAAATGTCGGAGTTTTTGCGGGTATTTCCCAATGCTAAAATAGAAAAAAACAAATCACACGCTGATATTACTATAGATAATCAGCTCAAACAGATGAAAATTGAAAATCTGGAATATCAAGTAGCAAATTTACAGCGTCAACTTGAAAAGCATAGCGAAGAATATGACTGGTTACGTGGTAAATTTGACAATACAACTTTGCTGTTAGAGCAAAAGTTAGATAATTCAGAAGTTGATAAATATAAACAGGAAATCCGCCAACTAACTCATCAAGCGATGCAATGGGAAAAGAAATACAATACCTTGCTTGCCGCTAATGAGTTAAAAAGTCTGCTTAAAGAAAATATGGAGCTTAAACAAAAATTAGAAAGTTCTGCTCCACAAGCTGCGCCAGCTAAGCCGGTTCAGCCCTCACCACAAATTGCATCACCTGCAGTCCCTCCTCAAACGATTTTGCCTCAACAAACTATACCTCCCCAGCAACAACCCACTAGTCAATATGATGCCCCAAAGGCACAGCAAAAGCCTCGACGTCGTAAGATTTTTGGGATATTCTGAGTAATACACAAGTATTATGTGATTGTGAAGAGATTAGTTAATACTTTTCTGCTTCAATTAAAAACTCTATTACAGGAGTGTGTAATATGAAATTTGTAAGCATATTTAAGACACGGCTATTGTCGTTCTTTGATAATCGTTTTACCAAGCGCAGTCAATTTACCGGGGATGCGAATCTTCTTGATGAAAATTATGATTTCAATGGAAGTAAGGCACCACGGACAATTACCGCAAATTTAATCCATCATGCATATTTATCTAACGCAGAGTCATTATTAAACCTTGGCTCTGATTTGGAAGGGTTGACCCCTCGCGAAGTCGAAGAAAAAATTTCACGCTTTGGCTACAATGAAATTGACAAACACGAAGAACTTAGTTGGTATAAACATTTATGGTTGAGTTATAAAAATCCGTTTAATTTATTACTAACTATTTTGGCACTGGTTTCTTTTTTTACCGATGACATGAAGGGTACAGTAGTAATTGGTGGAATGGTAGTAATTTCAACCGTTTTGCGCTTTGTTCAAGAACGTCGTTCAAATAATGCTGCGGATAAATTAAAAGCGATGGTGAGTACCACTGCGACAGTTATTCGTCAGGATGATGAGGATGATGAAGATGATGAGCAAATTGCCGAGCTTGAAAAACAGATACTTGGTACTAATCCAATGCAAGTGGCAAATCGTCATGAAGTCACTATACGTAGTCTGGTACCAGGAGATGTGATTACCTTGTCCGCTGGTGATATGATTCCGGCAGACGTACGGATTTTAACGGCTAAAGATTTGTTTGTATCGCAAGCGGCATTAACAGGAGAATCGTTACCAGTAGAGAAATTTACCAAACAATCCAAGGCAGATGTTAACGAAGCTTTGGAGCTTGAAAATATTGGTTTTATGGGATCAAATATTGTCAGTGGTTCTGCATTGGCTGTCGTTATTTCAACTGGGAAAAATACATTTTTTGGTGCTCTGGCTGATAAAGTAGTTGCACAAAATGTAGTTGAAACTTCATTCCAAAAAGGGGTTAATCGAGTTAGTTGGTTGCTAATTTATTTTATGTTAATTATGTCACCAATTGTATTTATTATCAATGGTATGAGTACGCACGCTTGGCGTGATGCAGCATTATTTGCTTTGTCAGTAGCGGTTGGATTAACTCCTGAAATGTTGCCGATGATTGTCACTTCGACGCTTGCCAAAGGTGCGGTTGCAATGTCGCGTCGTAAAGTGATTGTGAAACGTCTTGATGCGATTCAAAATTTTGGTGCAATGGACATTCTGTGTACTGATAAGACCGGAACTTTAACTCAAGATAAAATTTGCTTAGAAAAACACACTGACATATTTGGTAATGATTATGATGATGTATTAGAATATGCATATTTGAATAGTTATTATCAAACAGGTCTAAAGAATTTATTGGATGTTGCGGTATTAGAACGTGGTAATTTTGGAGATATTCCTTTACTTATTAAGAAATATACTAAAGTTGATGAAGTACCATTTGATTTTCAACGGCGCAGAATGTCGGTAGTTGTGGCTGATTCTGCTGGTGAACAAGTCTTAATTTGTAAGGGCGCGGTTGAGGAAATGATGAAGAGCTGTAAATATGCAGCTCATGATAATCAGGTTATGCCGTTAACTGAGGAATTATTGGAAAAGCTTCGCTCTGTCACGGCTGATTTAAATTCAGATGGGCTACGCGTAGTGGCTGTTGCCAAAAAAGATTATCCTGTTCCTAAGGCAAGTTATAGTGTTGAGGACGAGCAGGAAATGATTTTAGTTGGTTATGTTGCCTTTTTGGATCCGCCAAAAGAAACTACTCGTCCAGCTATTGAAGCATTAAATAAATTAGGGATTGAAGTTAAGATTTTGACTGGTGACAATGATTTAGTAACGGCTAAAGTTTGTCGCGAAGTTGGACTTAATGTTGAAGGATTATTGCTTGGTTCTGAGGTTGATAAATTATCGGATGAAGAATTAACGGTAATCGCTAAAAATACGACAGTATTTGCCAAACTCACTCCTGCGCATAAAGAGCGAATTGTTGAGCTTTTAAGAGCTGGCGGGCATGTAGTTGGCTTTATGGGTGATGGAATCAATGATGCACCAGCGCTTAGAGCTGCTGATATCGGAATTTCAGTTGATACTGCCGTTGACATTTCCAAAGAAGCTGCGGATATTATATTACTTGAGAAGAGCTTAATGGTGTTAGAGCAGGGCGTTGAAGAAGGTCGTAAGACTTTTGCCAATATGCTCAAATATATCAAAATGACGGCAAGTTCTAATTTTGGTAATGTATTCTCGGTGTTGATTGCATCTGCATTTATCCCATTTTTACCGATGTTGCCTGTGCAGCTACTTTTGCAAAATCTGATTTATGATATCTCGCAAACGGTAATTCCTTTTGATAATGTTGATGCTGAGTTTGTCGAGAAACCTCAACGTTGGGATCCTGCAGATTTGCGTAGATTTATGATTTTCTTTGGTCCTATCAGCTCTATCTTTGATGTGCTTACCTTCTTTGTAATGTGGCATGTTTTTGGTGCTAATAGTGCCGAGCATCAAAGTTTATTCCAAAGTGGTTGGTTTGTCGAAGGGCTATTAACGCAGACTTTGATTGTGCATATGATTAGAACGCGTAAGATTCCGTTTATCCAAAGCGTGGCAGCATGGCCTATGGTGGTAATGACTAGTTGTGCGGTAGCTATCGGTATTATTTTACCAATGTCGCCATTGGCTCATATGGTTGGGATGCAGGCTTTACCAGCAGGATATTTTGTATTCTTACTTTTTGCTGTTGCTGGTTATATGGTACTGACCCAGTCACTCAAAGGGATTTATGTGCGTAAGTTTGGTTGGCAGTAAATGTGCTTGTCTTAGACTAATAATTATGTGATAATGAGTTCCGGGCTTTAGCCCGGATTCTTACTTTAAATTCCACAATTTAGACAATGGCTTACTCTGTCTTGCAAAAAGATAAATAATGGAGTAGAATATATACATAATGTATATACTTAATCTGCCTGTGGAGGCTGTTATGATTGCTAAAATATTTAAATCAGGTAACTCTCTAGCTTTAAGACTACCTAAAGAATTTGCCGAATTTTTTGATGGTGGTGAAGTAGAAATACATAAAGGTAAAAATAATACTCTCGTTATTGAGAAACTGAATACTAATTGGCAGGATATTTTTAGCAAATGCTATACGCCAGATTTTCCCGAGCGTGAAGAAGTTAATTTTAGTCCTAGAGAAGAATTATGATTAAGTTAATGCTAGATGCTAATATCCTGATTTATATCATAAAACACAAGCCAGAATCAATTATTGAGCATTTTATGAAATATAAACCACAACAGATTGGCGTATCTTCGATAGTTTACGCTGAAATGATGTGTGGTGTTTATAATAGTCAGCAAATTGAACGAAATTTAGCGGCTTTTCACGCTTTGGTTGACAATTTAATCGTAATTGGTTTTGATAATAAAGCAGCTAGCTTGTACGCTCAGCATAAAGCGCGATTAAAGAAAGCTGGTCAATTAATTTCGGATAATAATCTTTTAATTGGATGTCATGCCTTGGCATTAGATGTGCCGCTGATTAGCAATAATATCCGCGAGTATCAGCGCATTGATGGGCTGAAATTGGAAAATTGGGTATGATGGAATATTGTAAGGCTTATAAATTATGAGTTTAATTGAGCAAATTGCGCTGGGTGAAAGCAAAACACTGGAATTAAAGCGTGAATTACCAAGTTCTGAACAAATTGCGAGAACTATACTTGCCTTTGCAAATACTAGTGGCGGTAAGCTGGTGATCGGTGTTGATGATCAGCGGCAAATTATTGGGATTGTCACCGATGATATTTTTGCGCTGCAAGATAAAATTACTTCTATGATTTTTGATAGCTGTCATCCAAATATTTTACCTGAAATTTATACCCTTAATCATGAAGATAAATTATTGCTGGTGATAGAGGTATTTCGCGGGAATTTATTACCATACTATCTTAAAAAAGATGGTAAAAATAATGGTACCTATATACGGATTGGTGCAACGAATCGTAAAGCTAGCTTGGAAAATATTATTGATCTAGAGCGCCAAAGGCGTAATTTAGCTTATGATGAAGAAATTAATTACGATGTGGAATTTTCAAATTTGGATCTAGCACCACTGATGAAAGTATTTAAAGAGCAGGGTAAGAGCCTAGATGAGCAAAAATTGTTTAGCTTAAAGTTGGCAAAAGAAGAAAATAATGTATTGTATCCAACAAATGCACTTTTAATCCTGCTCGGTAAATTGGAGCATTGTCAAGTCAAATGTGCACGCTTTAAGGGTAGGACGATGGATGTCTTCATCGATAAGAAAGAATACAGCGGTGATATATTTTTTATCTTAGAAAATACGCAAAATTTCATTTTAAATCATATTAATTTGCGCGGTGAAATAAGTAGTCTCTATCGTAAAGATACTTATGAAATACCAGTGGTTGCGCTGCGTGAAGCATTGATTAATGCATTGATACATCGTGATTATACCAATGGTGGGCGTGATATTAAAGTTGGTGTTTATGATGATATTGTGAATATTGTATCTCCGGGTGGCTTTCCAAATACGATTACGGCAAGCGATATTGAAGCCGGACGCAGCGAGGCGCGTAATAAAGTGATTGCCAATGTTTTTAAAACCTTGGGCTTGATTGAGCAATGGGGGAGTGGAATTAAACGGATTAAATCCAGTTGCTTGGAGCATGGTTTAGTTGTGCCACACATTGCTGAGAGTGGTGATTTTGTTGATGTTGAAATTTATCGTCCATTAGTTGCAGAAAAAGTTAGTGATCGGTTACAATCGATACCGGACGATACCGGACGACACCGGACGATACCGTCTGAACAAGCAGAACTCATAAGAAATTATTTACAAGAGCGGGAAAAAATAACGGCGAAAGAAGTAGAAAAATTGTTGGAAATAAAAAAAAGCTGGACCCGCGAAATTTTAAAAAAGTTGATCGAACAAAAAATTATCTCACGCAAAGGTAGCGGACCCAAGACCTATTATGTTTTGTATGAGCTTAGCAATGCACGCTAATCATAAAATAAAACTAGAAGAATTTAAACTGAATTTTATGCTAACATACTAAATTGATTTATAAATAGTTGTTGTTTTTAGGAGCAAGAATCATGAATGACAAATCGCAAATTTCATTAAAAAATACCAAAGAACAAATATTAGCTGCATATAATGAAGCTTTGGAATTGGTAAAGAAAAAAAGTCAGGAGACACCCGCACAGCTACAAACCAAGCAGGAAAAACAAAAGCAGGTTGATGAGGTTAAATCAACTGGTTATGAGCAAATTGTTAATCAGATTGGTGAGTTAAAAATAAACTGCACTAAATCTATTGATGAATTTATGCAAACTATCAGTCGTGAGTTTGAGAGATTTAATAAATTAGAAGCCGCAATTAATTTGGAGCAACAACATTTAGATTCCTTATATGGTATAAAAACAGAGTCCGATACCTTGTCTGCGATAATGCTTGCGCATCAAAAAGAAAAAGATGATTTTAAATCAAAAATGCTCGATGATGAAATCACTTGGCGGAATAAGCTTACTCAATTAGATGCTGATTATAAAGAGCATAAAGCGGAATTGGATAAACAACGCAAGCGTGAAGAGGAAGAGTATACTTATAATTTAAATCAAGCACGTAAAATAGATAAAGATAAATACGAACAACAAAAACAAATTGCATTGCAAGAAATTACAGCTAAAAAGCAGGAACTTGATGATCGCGAGAAAGATTTAACTACTAGGGAACAAGAGATTATTGCTTTGCAACAGCGCGTAGCTGATTTAGAACAGGAAATTAGTATTAGAGTTGCGGAAACTGAAGCAAATATAACTAAAACGCTGCAAACTGAGTTTAAATATACGCAAGCACTGACTGAGGAACAAAATAAACGTAATGTAGAATTATTGCAGCAGAAAATTGAGCTATTAGAGCAAAAAAATAGCGAGCAAGCCAAGGTAGTTGAGGCTTTAAATAGCAAGTTGCAACAGGCACAAGAACAGACCCAAAGTATTGCCCATAAAGCATTAGAAACCGCTGCGCAACGCTCAATCTACATTAGCCCTAATGAAATTAATAATAAGGTATAAATGTAAATTTTGCTAGGCGGTGAGCATGGTTTAATACGCTATTTGAAATTGAATAATTCATCTATACCTGAGCAGATTAGAATAACAATAGCCCAGTATAATGATTTGTTTTGGTATACATGGAATTATGAAATATGACTGTTTATATAATCACTGGCTAATAAAAAGAGAATATTATGCTATTAAATATTACAATTGAAAATTTTCGTTCTTATAATCAGGCACAAACCTTGTCGCTGATTGCTAGTGAAAATAACGGTGTCAATTCGGCTAAGATTGGTAATCTTGAAGTTCGTAAATCTGCAGTTATCTACGGTGCCAATGCCAGCGGTAAATCAAATATCATTAAAGCGTTACTGTGTCTAGTTGATATTGTTGCTGGAGGTATTCCAGCCACTGATCAATTTTATGCACGACCAATATTGGCGCAAAAGTTATACAAAACTTTTTTTGATCAGCCTGAGCCAACGTTTATTTCTGTTGATTTTTCTGTGGGTGATATTATCTACAACTATAGCTTACGCTATGATTCAATATTGATACACTACGAAGCGTTATCTGACATCTCTAATGACGACGTTGATGTGATGATTTTCGAAAGAGTACTAATAGATAAAGATTCTCGTTTATATGAATATATTTTTGAACCAACTAATTATAATTATATTTTTAGCAATGAGCAAATGCCATATGCAAATGATACTATCGGTAGACTTAAGGTAAATACTCCGGTAAATCTTACTCTGTTAAATAAACTAGTAGCGGAAAATTGTCAGAAAATAAAAGCAATTACAGATTACTTTCAATTTGGTTTGGTTATTAGAACTAATCCATATGGTGTTATAGGTAGACCATTGTCCGCTGAAGCTGATTTGAATAGTGCCGCTAATCACGCCCGAGATGTTAGTTATGCTAATAAATCTTTAGAGGCATTAAATAATATTGGCATTAATGTAAAGAAACTCGATATAGAATATAATGACAATAATCCTCTACCTGGTGAAAGGTTAAATCAAGTTAGAAATATCACTTCATATTATAATTTAAATGGCACTATGCATCAATTAAGTTTCTTAGCTGATGAATCAGATGGAACGCAGAAGTTTTACAGTTACTTAAATCTTATTGATTACATTATGAAAGTAAATGGCGTGCTGATTGTAGATGAACTTGAGACACACTTTCATCCTTTGCTGATAGAGGAAATTATTCGTGCGGTGCATAATTCCAATAGCCGTGCGCAATTGATTTTCACTACTCATAACCCAACGCTTTTGACTGAAAGTATTTTTGAACGCGATCAAATTTACTTTGCTGAGAAAAATGATAAATTCGCTACCGAATTGTATTCATTAGTAGATTTTAATGATCTCCAACCTAACTCAAACCTAATGGCGAAGTATTTAACTGGTAATTTTGGTGCTATACCGCATTTAAATTCATTTAGTTTTAATGGTGGCAGCAATGGCTAAACGTCCTGAAAAGAAAAATAAATCAGAGCGTAAATGGAGATTGGCGCTTTGTGAGGGGCAAACAGAAGTCTGGTTTTTCAAGTCACTTGGGTTTGAAAATTTCAGAGCTGAGGTAGCCAAAAATAGAGATGCAGAAAATATTGTAAAACAGGCAGAAAACCCTTCTTTGCGTGATTATAAGATAATTTATTGTGTTTTTGATAAAGATGATAATACAGATAAGCAACTAAATGAAGCAAATAACTTAATCAAAAATAATGATTTTTTGGTTAGAGTTTACAGTTTGCCAAATTTTGAAGTGGCTTTCTACTTAGCACAAAATAAAACCAGTCTAGACGAAGGTTATGATTTTGATGGTTATATAAGTAAAACCTATTTGAATTCTGAAAAATATCAAAAAACTGAAAAACAAATTAAGAATATAGCGTCCCAGATTAACTTTATACAATTATGTAGTAATTCAGAAGCGCTTTACGAGCAAATTTGTATTGATAATAATAATTGGAAGCAGTCAGTTGACAGCCAAGCATATTCAGAAATTTTTAGATTAAAAGATTTGGCATCATAACGGAGCTTTTTTCATATACTCACAGTATTTGAATCTTGAACGCGAAGGATTGATAAAAAAGACGACGCAGTGTAGCCAAAACTACATAAGGAGTCTTTTTTGAAATCCGACAAAGTCCAAGTTTCAAAGACGAAGAGTATATAAAAAACATACAGTTTTACGCATGGTTCGTTTATCGTTCAGTGAGAGGTGTGAGTGTCAAGGAAATACCATAAATGTGGTAAAATCTACCAATAAAATCTATTTATAAAACAATGGTGGCTATGAATATCACTCAAATCGAACACAATATCAAAAAATTACTTGAAAGCTTTAATCAAGATACATTTATCTATGATTTATTATTGGCATATGGATTACCCAAGGCCTCAATCAGTCGTCTGCAAAAAGGCGGCTTAAACCTGTCCAAAAATGAAAATGAAATTTTGTGGAAAAAGAAGCTCTTTTTTAAAGTAGTAACGACTAATGAACTCTACAGCACCACTGACAGCTATAAAAATCAACCAGATTTAATCAAGCATGATCCACGTTTTATTATCATCACCGACTATCAACAACTGCTAGCGATTGATACAAAGACCTTTGAAACACTAGACACAAAAATCACTGAGCTGGATAAATGCTTTGATTTCTTCTTGCCATGGGCGGGTATGGAAAAAGCCAGCTATCAAGGTGAAAATCCTGCCGATGTAAAAGCTGCCGAGAAAATGGCAAAGCTTTTTGATGAACTTAAAAAAGATAATCCCGAACTTATTAATAAAGAACAACTGCATAGCCTAAATGTATTTTTATCACGCCTATTATTCTGTTTTTTTGCTGAAGATACTGGAATATTTGAAGCTAAACAATTCACTAATGCCATCAAAAACTATACCCAGCCCGATGGCTCTGATTTACATGGCTACCTTGATAAAATCTTTGCGGTGATGAATCATAATCATCGAGAAAATTTACCGGATTATATCGGCAAATTTCCTTATGTCAATGGCGGATTATTTAAAGATAATCACCCAGTACCACAGTTTAGCTTCAAATCCCGCCAATTACTCCTTGAAAATGGTGATCTGGATTGGTCGATAATTAATCCGGATATTTTTGGTTCGATGATGCAAGCGGTGGTCGATGCCAAGCAGCGTAGTGGTTTGGGGATGCACTATACCTCAGTACCCAATATCATGAAAGTGATTGAGCCACTATTTCTTAATGAACTCAAAGAAGAATTTAACAAAGCCTATGATAGTAAAACCAAGCTAGAAAAACTACTTAGTCGAATGGCGAATATCAAGATCTTTGATCCGGCTTGTGGTTCGGGTAATTTTTTGATTATTGCCTATAAAGAATTGCGTAATCTTGAAATAGCGATCATGCAGCGGATTGATGAACTAACTAACAAACCATCAATGATGTTTTCACAAATCCATCTGAGTCATTTTTATGGGATTGAGATTGATGATTTTGCCCATGAAATAGCCAAATTATCGTTATGGCTTGCTGAACATCAAATGAATCTATGCTTTGAAAAAGAGTTTGGTAGAACACTTCCGCCGTTGCCGCTCAAAGATAGCGGCAATATCGTCTGTGCTAATGCCTGTCGGATTGAGTGGGATCAAGTTTGTCCAAAAACTTCAGGTGATGAGATTTATGTGTTGGGTAATCCTCCGTATATAGGAACTAGAAATCAAGATAAAAATCATAAGTTAGATATGGAAATAGTTTTTGAAGGAGTAAAAAATTATAAAAATCTTGATTACATAGCTGCATGGTTTTATAACGGCAGTAAATATATTAAAAGTAGTAATATAAGGTTAGCGTTTGTATCAACTAATTCAATTTGCCAGGGTGAACAAGTTGCAATGCTTTGGAGCCATATTTTAGACAGCATTGAAATATTTTTTGCGCATACCTCATTTAAATGGATAAATAATGCCAAAAGTAATGCTGGTGTAACTGTAGTGATAATTGGACTATGTAATATAAGTACATCTAAAGATAAAACTATTTATAGTGATGATACAAGCAAGGTTGTAGCTGCAATTAATCCTTATTTAACAAGTGGGCGAACTATATTTATTGAGCGAAGCAATATTAATTTGTCTAATCTCTCTAAAATGTCATACGGTAATTTAACAGGGGCGTGCAATGAGTTATTGTTAACACCATCAGAGAAAAAATTGCTTTTAGAGGAAAATCTACTAGCTGGTAAATTCATCCGAAAGCTATCAGGTTCTCAAGAATTTATTCGAAGTGAAGAGCGTTATTGTTTGTGGATATATGACGACGACATTAACGAAGCTTTGAGTATTAAATCAATAGCGAATAGAGTTGAAGCAGTAAAGAGAGCTAGGTTATCAAGTAAAGATTATAGTTTACAAATTTTGGCTACAAAACCACATCAATTTAGAGACATGAATGAGGCTAAGAAAATTTCTATTATTGTGCCGATAGTATCTTCTGAACGAAGAGAGTATATACCATGTGGTTTTTTATCTAGTGATGTAATTATTCCAAACTCAGCACAAGCTATTTACGATCCAGAAACTTGGATATTTGGAGTAATTTCTTCAAAAATACACATGGTTTGGGTTAGAGCCGTTGCAGGCAGATTAGAGACACGGATTCGTTATTCTTCAACACTATGCTACAACACGTTCCCATTCCCAAATATTAGTGAAGACCAAAAAAAACGTATCGAAATGTATGTTTTCGAGGTTTTGGACGAACGCGAAAAACACTCCGAGAAAACCCTTGCCGAACTCTACGACCCAGACAAAATGCCAGCTGGTTTGCGCCAAGCTCACCATAATCTAGATGTTGCTATAGAACAATGCTACCGCACCAAACCATTTGCATCAGACGAAGAACGCCTTGAACATTTATTTAATTTATATGAAAAATTTACTAAGGAAGAAAAAAATGCAAAATAATGGTAGCATTTGGAGAAAGTGGGATTTACATATACATACTCCATCAACAAAATTAGCTAATAATTACAGTAATACAAATGAGAGTTTTGATACATATATTGATAGACTGGAAAATTCTGATGTTGATTTTTTTGGTATAACTGACTATTTTAATATTGAAAGTTATAATATTTTTTTAAAAGGATTTCAATCAAAATATCCAAGTAGCACCAAAGCATTCTTACCAAATATTGAATTTAGACTAGATTCAAAAAACTCTAAAGATGAGCATATACAAATACATGTTATTTTTTCAAATGATGATTCAACAATTTCAAAAATCCCCAGTTTCTTAAATCGGTTAGAGTTAGTTTCTACAGGTTGTGATGGAACTAAGAGATATTGTTGCAATAGTGATCTTAACTCTGTTGGATATGATAAAGCTATGGTTAGTAAACAGATTTTATTGGATACTTTGACCTCTAATTTTAATAAAGAAGAATATTTGATAGCTGGTGTTGCTAATGGTTATGGAGCACTTAGACCTGGCAGTAATGGCGATGGTAGAGGTGCTGAGTATGCTACAGAATTAGATAAGTCGTGTGACTTATTTTTTGGTAATAAGAAAAATGTCGATTTTTATCTAAATAAATGCAATAACTCACCTAGAAAAGCTCTAGGCTTACATCCAAAACCTGTTATAAGTGGCTGTGATGCACATTCATTTAATGATATTG
>JACCDG011449792.1_pt1 | contig 59463 bp, 98 predicted proteins | sample 7442471 | NCBI WGS metagenome assembly JACCDG01 (sample SAMN15323444, study PRJNA562643) | freshwater metagenome | isolation source: river surface water | place: USA:Blue River Watershed | collected 2017-08-17 | reverse complement strand
GCGCGCGATCCACGCGTCCATCTCGGCTACGAGGTCCGCGTCGCGAACGAACAGGACGCCGGACGATTCATGCTCTGCTTGCTTTGCCTTAGCCACCGGGAGCACCATAGCGCACGTCGATGCCAGAGGCAAGCATTGATTCCGAATCGCTGCTGGTCGCTGCCGCGGCGCGGTTGACCCCCGCCTGTCGCTCACGCTCCGAGGCTGGGGCTTGCCTTGTTTCGGTCATCTATTGACCGCCAGCGTACACGGTTACCACCCCGCGATTCACGGTGTCGAAGTCCGTGGCGAGCACTTGCAGCCAAGCCCACCCCACGACGCTGATCGTATCGGGCCACATGAGCGTTTGAAGCCCAGCCGCCGTCGGCATAAACGGCACTGACTGCGGGTAGGACGGAATCGTTCCAGCGGCGAACGCAGCCACGTCGTAAATACGCCTGCGTGACCAGTTGGAGACGGAGTTCGGGTCGGTGTTCGGATCGTCTCGCGACAGTTGCACGCCGAGAATTGGATAGCCTGTGATGCTACCCGCGTTACGGGTGTAGTCGAACGAGATGACGACGTCCGACAGGTTTGCGACGAAGAACGCATCCGTCACCACGGACATCGTCGCGGAGAGCGGTGCGTCGACAACGGAAATACGCTGAAATGCTGCGTCAGTCAGAATTGATGGCATACCCGTAGGGTATCACGGTGGCGACGCACACGAAAGAGCGTTTCGTGGGGTCGCCGTCGCCAGACCAGCCGGACTTCAGCGCGAGAACCACCCACGGCACCGCGTGACCGTGTTTCGATCATCGGCGAGCATCGTTCCGATGCTCTAGCGCGGCAGCCCTCCGTCCCGAGGCGTCCAGAGTCGCGCGATGGTGCCGATCGCCGCGCAGACGCGGTACGCGCCGCCGCGGAGTGGAGACGGGCGCGGTGACGTCGGCGGTGGTCATGCCCATGCTACGTCGCGGCCACGCAGGATCTTTCCGAAACATTTCGCGAAAGAAAACGGCGACACCCGCCGTAAAACAGTCACCATGAGCACCACTGCCCTCGTCTGCCGTCGCTGCCGCACCGTGTTCTTCGCGGAGTACGGCTTCGCTGGCGGAACCTACTGCTCAGCGGAGTGCGAGTGCCCATCCGTCGTCGACCCTAGCGACGACGATGGCTTCGACGGCCTCCCGTTTGACCCCGATTCCGGCGAGCACCACTGCGTGTTCGTGCGCCCCGGATGCGACCTCGGTGAACTGCCGCGCGAGTGGCAGTACGAAGCGCGTGGGCTGCCAACGGTACTCGAAGAGTTCGTATCGCGCGGCCTCGGCTTCGGCCGGTGCGTGTGCGGTCAGTCGCACACCGTTCTCGGTCGCGATGACGTCCGCCGTCTGCGATCCGCAGGCTTTGTCGTGGAGGCGGTCTCGAACGGAGACTGCTCGGAGTTCCGTTACGACGACTACTACGACTACAACGACCGTGATTGGTCCGACGACCGTTCCGCCGCCGCGTACCTCCGCGGCGAGTTCGACAACGACCGATGCTTCGAGTGGTTCTCAGCCGATCTCCGCGACGAACTCGAAGTGATCGAGTCGCTCGGCTACGCGCAGCCTACTGGCGTCCGCGAGTTCATCGACGACGACGCGTCCGTGAGGCAGCCCGAGCCTCCGATCGTTCTCGCGCCGGAGCGGTACGTCGTCGGCGTGTTCGAGATCACGCGGTCGAGTCTGTTCCGGTGGCAGTTGCGCCACCGCTTCGGTGGTCTTGCGCCGTGCGAGAACGGCGAGCACGCGAAGTCCGCGGAGTACATGGGGCGCGTCGAGGCGATGGACGCCGCGCGCCGCGAGATGGAGCGGCTCGGCTTGCCCGTGTCCGCGTGAGGAAATGACGATGCAACTCGAAAGTCCGCAGCAAGAGAGCGATCGTCCGATGACGACACGTTTCGTCCCCGTAATGGGACTCGGTGCACCGCACGTAAGCTGTCACCCCACCCGCGGCTCAAAGGGTCGCGTGGTGTACTGCTCGGCGGAGTGTTTCTTCGCGTGCCATCCTCGCGAAACGACGTACGGCACCGAAGAGGTATCGTCGGACGAACACTGCGATCGATGCCTCCACGAGATCGGCGAGCGATTCATCGTGACGATTGACCACTCGGAGAACCCCATCATCGAAGTGCTCGCGCTGCGCATCGTCTTCGGCATCGGTCTGCAAGAGGCTCACACGATGCACAAGATCGGCTACGTCGGCGATCGATCGTGGATGTTCGAGATGGAGTATGGACGTGCGCTCGCGACCGCCGACAAGCTCAACGCGGAGTTCGCGAGCCGCGCCGAGAGCGCACCACCGTTTCGCGTAAGAGAGGCAATCGATCGGTAAACAACTCCGCGCTATAGCGCGGAGTTTTCAGTCACTCGGCGACGTGATCGCTTCGTGACCTTCGCGGCTCCACTCGCGCGATCATCACCCCCACCAACCTTCGGGGTGCGCGCTACGGGCTTTTCGTGGGCTGCATACGGGGGGCTTACGTGACCCTTTCGGGTCGCCACCGGAGGATCGCCTTGTTGCTGGGTGACGATCCAGTTGGCCGCGTCGAGCGCGGCGGTTCTGATGTTCTTCGCGGCATTGACATCTGCGTGTTCCGAGTGCCCGCAGGAGCGGCACTTGAACCACGACTGCGAACGTCGGTTGTTGCGGGCCACGTAGCCGCAGCACGAGCAGCGCTGCGACGTGTACCGCGGGTCGACGTAGACGATCGAGACGCCGTACTCCCCCGCTTTGTACTCGAACATGAGTAGGCGACGCGATGGCTGGCAACCGAAAACTTCGACTGCTGGACATATCCTGACCGTGCCGCTCCTCTCCGCGCCTCGGCGCGGAGTATCCGCGGCTGCAATCGAACTAGAACGAGGAAACCGATGAACAAGAACGACTACAACTCGATGGTAGATAATGCGAGGAGGCGACTCAATCGCGATCACTCCTGCAACTTTCAGTTCATCAACCTATCACCGATCGGAGGGTGGGACGACGCGACGTCGTGGAGCGCGCAAGCGTCATACATCACCGAAATCGCCGGGGCCAGCGCAACGGTCACGTCGACGGCCGAACACGCCGATCCGCAGGCTGCGATGGACGCTGCGTTAGCCGGTCTCCCCGCTGCGCTCAATCGTCGGCGGCGTATGCGCGTCGATGAGATCCGCGCCGAGGCGCACACGCTCGACCAGAGGGCCATCGACCTCCGTTCGGTGGCCGACGCGCTGGAGCGCAGCATCGCCTAGCGCAGCGCTCGCAGCAGCGCCTCTGCGGCATCCTTCGCAGTGGGCTTCGCCTTCGCGACGCGTTCGAGTAGCGTGATCGCATCCTCGATCAACTCCACGTCAGCGTCCGGGCCATCCTCTCGCGGATGGAGTTCCACGCGAACCGCATACTCTTTCGGCTTGCCGCGCTCCTGCCCATAGCGCCACGTAACGCGCGTGTCTCGATCGTTCCCCTCGACACGTCCGTCGCTTCTACGAACCGGGCACGCGAGCGCAGCAACGGCGTCGCGAACGGCTTTGAGCGTGTTCTGGAGGTTGTCTCCGTCGTGGTCACGAGGCGCGATTCGGACGATGGTAACGACTAGAGGCAGGGTCAGAAACGCCTTCGCCTTGACTTGCAGAACGGCAGTTACGACCGATCGCTGGTCGGCCACGCGACGGTTCTTTTCGCGCCACTTCGACCGCGGCGCGTTGGCCTCGGAAACGGTGTGCAGCGGAAACGTTACAGCGATGCCGCGTGCAGTTCGAGCGACTACGACGCTCACACGTCAGTATTCTGTCGAGCAGAGGAACCCACGACCATTCTCGCGCGCCCACTCGGCAGCGGTCTTTCGCGGGCATCCGATCGGGCACGTTCGATCGTGTCCGTTACGCGTTGAAGATCGGGCATGCCCGCACTTCGGACACTCCTCGCCTCGGCAGAGTACTTCGTCTTGCCAGATCGACAGCTCTTTCTCATCGTCGATCGATCGAAGGCTTTCGGCGTCGGACTCATCGCTGTACTCGCGCATTGCGACACGAGCTTCTTCGATGTCATGCGCGACTACGGTGTCGGTGCCGTTTGTGAAACAGTGGAGTTCGCCCATGAGGTCTACCTGCGCCTTACGAGAGCTTCGACTGGAGTTCCGAGAGGATCGTAGTCTCGATCTCACGTCGCAGCTTCGCGAAGACGAATCCGAGCGTGAGGTTGACGTGAACGTTGGCTTCGTTCACGACGAACTTGCCTTTCACGGGCATCGTCATCGTGAACGTATCGGAGAGAGGAGTGCCAGATCCTCCCCACGACCCGACGATTCCGTACTTGCGTGTGATGCTTGAGAGAACCGAAACCGCCCTGTCTCTCGCCTCCGCGCGCCCGAGGTGATGAGGGTATGTGATCGCGATGATTTCGTCTGCCATTGTGTCTCTCTTTCCGTTGATGACTTGCTGTTGCGGATCACATAGCGCCAAGCGCCAGCGAAACGATAGCACGCTGCACGTCGGACTTTGCGGCGTCCGAGCGTACTACAGATACGCGTCCGGTGCGCGAAAAAAAACGATACGCGCCTCGCTTGCGATAATCCAGCGGAGTGGCTGGCGTGCCTCGCTTTGCGAGACGCGCGTCGATGACGCCGTCGCTAGCGTCTAGAAAGATGGTGATGATGGCGTCGCGCAGAGCATCGCTCTCCGCATTTGCCAGATTGCCGTATGATCGAACCATCTCCGATGACCATTCGCCCGAACGAGCGAACCCCTCAGCAGAGGTAGACCACCACCAGCGATCGACGACGTAGACGGTGCCATCTTGCGCTGACGCGCATAGAACGGCGCGCTGCCTCGCGTAGTCCAGCGCAGTGAGCCACGGGTCCACGAAAGATGGCCTCTGGTGGTGCCACGAAAGTGCGTCTACGTCGCGCTCGCGCAGCGCCGCAGCGAGAGCATCTGCGTGTGTGCTCTTGCCCGTACCATCAGGCCCTTCGAGAACGATCAGTTGCATTGCGATACACCCGCTGCGTCGATTTCGGACCACGACACGCCATCATGATTCCCTTTCAGTTCGAGTAAGGCGCTTCGCAAGAGCATCGGCCTTCTCCATTCTCTTCTTCTCGGTCCACGCGTAGTCGTAACCGTCTGCGCGCTGCACGACGCGACAGTGTTTCCAGTTCACGTCGAACGTTCTCCCATTAGCGTAGATCGCGAACGTACCGGTAGCGCGAACGGCGACGCGGCTCACGTAGGTTCCAGCATACTTACCACGCGGCGGCGTGGCACGAACGATATCGCCCGTGCGGAAACCATGTGACGACTTGGACCGCATCAGGTAGCCGCGCGGGAATCCGTGCGCGGTCACTCGCGTCCGGCAGTAGCTCCCGCGGTCCGTGCAGCGGACGTACAGCGTCGGACGATCCAGCATCGCGACACCGCCGACCTTGCCGACGCAAACGGCGTCGTTCGCGTGCGTCTTCGGTACGTCGAAACGGTGGCGGTTCCACTTCGTACGCCCGCCGCTCGCGGCCTCGACTGGCACACCGAGCGCCATCAATTCTCGATCGAGCGCCCACCGCGTCGCGTTGACCGCAGCAGCGTCGCGCATCGGAGCCTTGAGCCCCGCGACGATCTTCGTGAGGCGTTTCGGGTCGCGCTTGAGGAACGTCTCGACGGGCTGTGCGCCCTTCTTCTGGTTGCACGGCCCGCACGCCGGGACGAAGTCCGTCGGACGAGACGACCCACCGCGAGACTTCGGGCGAACGTGATCCAGTTGAAGCGGGACGTTCTCTGCGTCGCAGTACGCGCAGGAGCGGCCCCACTTCTCCAGTACGTACTCACGCGTCTCGTAACCAGCGAGCGTGCCTTGCTGGTACTGGACGCCACTGATCTCCGGTTTCTCCATGAGTTGCGTGTCGAAACGCACACGCTCGACGCTGATCGACGTCACGGGAACCAGACGCGAGAGTCGCTTCGTCCACGTCATCACCGTCTCGACGCGGTGCTTGAGCGACGGCGGCAGACGACCGGCACGCCGCGACGACGACCGATTGTTGAATCGCGGCTCGCGGTAGCGCGTGTTGCGGCTGCGGCGCCCGCGACGGAGGCTCTTGCGGCTCTCCATACGCTTGTGGATATCGGCGCCGCGGTGTTCCAGTTCGACCTTGAACAGCACGGTCCGTGTCGGGCCGCTCGCGTCGTCGCCGTTCGCGCCGAGCGACGCTTCGGATGCTGACGCCGACTCGCGAACGACCGCGATGCCGGTCTTCTTCGAGCCCGGATCTTCGCAGATGCGTATCGGCTGAACGTCTCCGCCGACGCGATCCTTGAGCCGGATCGTGTACGGAAAGAGAGAATGGACGACCGCGCGACCCTTGCGCCGCAGTTCCCTCGCACGCGCCGGGTGGCACGGCATCAGAGGGTTGAGATTCTTGTCGAGCACGAATACTTGAATCGGAGTGGGCATTACTGCCACCTCTGCGCTTTCGCGCGTGACGGAGCCGCGTGGCGTTGCGGCTCGCTCCCCTCGTGAATGTTGATCGTCGCCCATGTACGCGCCCGTTTCTGTCTGACCCGACGTGACTACTGCGCGCACTGCAAGAGGGTACGGACTGAGGAAGCATCCGTACGTTGCCCGAGACAAGCGTTCCGATCAACGTAGCGAGGCTCGAACGGGCTGCCAACCCTACCCTCGCTGACACTGGTAAACATGGGCTTTCTCAGTCTCCCTTGAAAGCCTCGCCTTTGAGGGCGAGGTCGTTTACGCCGAGTTCAGTCTTGCCATCTTCGTCGGTCTTTACGTATCTACGCCGTTTTCTATTCAGCGCCATCGTACAGAGCATCGTCGTACGCTGAGTCCGGCGCGGATTCCGGCATCGACCCTTGACGATTCTTGACGTGGTCACGGAACATGCCGTGCCTCTTGTCGAAGAGGATGATCACCTCACCAGTCGGGCCGTAACGACTCTTCACGATGTCGAAGCGAGTGTAGACGCATCCGGCAGGCGGCGGCTCTTCCGGCTCCTTGAATGAAGACTTACCGCCTCTCTTGCCACCGCCTCGCCCTTCGTCTTCCGACTTTTCGACCGCCGAGATATTAACGATGCCCATCATCACGTCAGACGCAAAGTCGAGTCCTGCGCCGCGCGTGTTTGTCGTGCCTGACTTCGCACCAGCAGCATGGTCTCGCTGCGTCTGCTTGTCCGTCGAAGATACAAGAACCATAGGGACGTCGGCAGACACGGCGGTATCGTGGATCTTCGCAGAGCGGGCCTCCTCCTCCTTTGTGTCGCCCGTCTTCTCCATTCCACGGCAACGTCCGAGATCCTGAAAATAGTCTACGATCACCAGCGCGATCGAGACTCCTCTGGCCTTCGTAGCGTGGACGTGAGCATGAATATCGTCCGCGGTAAGACGGCCACGATTCGTCTTCGTGTCGATGATATCGATCGGCAGCTTGGCGATCTCGTTCATCGACGCGAACGCAGCGTCAAGCTCTTCTTGCGTGCATACGCCAGTTCTGAACCTGTTGAAGTCCACACCGGCACGCGTGCACGCAAGTCGTGAGGCGACCTGCGGGCCGAGCATCTCCGTACAATACATCAGCACACGAGCGGAGTTCTCGATGACTCTGCCTGCGGCGTTCAGCGCGTCTTGCGCTGAAACGATCGCCGCCTGTGAGCACACGGTTGTTTTGCCGCTCCCCGGAGCACCGAACACCGTGATGACGTTCTGTCGATGGATGCCGTTGAGCATCCCCGGAAATCGTCCATCTTGCGAGCCATCGAGCGTTTCCACGCCGAATCGCGCGGCCACGACCTTGCCGCTGGCCCTCGCCATCAGCATGCGCTCGACTTCTTCTGCGCTATCCTGCAAATGGTCCGAGATCGAGACGCGCTTGGCTTTGTTCGCGCTCGGAATATCCATCGCGAGAGATCGCATTTTCGCGAGCCGCTCATGGATCGATCCATCGCCGACGCCAGTGAGCATCATCTCCTGAGCGATGACGAGAGCTCTCCTGAGCATCGCGTGCTCGACAACAATCTCGCCGTGCGTCTCGCAGTGCGCTACCGTTGGGATGTAGTCGGTAAGCTCTCCGAGGTACTGAACTCCTCCGATCGTGTTGAGGCGACCAGCCCCATCCGACATCGCCCGAAGCTCTTCTACGACAGTAATGATATCGATGGGCCGACCGCGTCCATGAGCACGCTCCATCGCCTGCCATACGACGGCGTTCTTCGGTACGCCGAAAGCCTCGCTACCGACACCTTCCGCAGAGAGTCTTACGTAGGTCGAATTTGGATAACCCGGCGTGAGCAGTACAGCAGCGATCGTTGCCATCTCCGCGTCTGGATCTGAGAGCGAAGAGAGCGTAGGAGCACGAACGATCGCATAAGGCTCGTAGCCGTCACCGGCTTCGAGGTGTGCGGGCACCACGACCGCTTGCTTGCGTGCGCTCAAGCACGCCCCCGGAGATTCTCTGCGGGGAGGTCGACCCACGCCCTGAGCCCCGCCTTCGTCTGCTCATCGAGAATGCGAGACTTGATACGTTCGTCTACGATGAGGGCGCCAGACGCGTCCTTTGCACAGAAGTATCGTGCGGCGAAGGCGGCTTCGGGAAGGTTCGTCGTGAGAACCGTGAATCGTCCAGCGTCGTAACGTTCTCGAATGAGCGCAGAGACGCGCCCACCAGCGAGCTTTGCCATCTCATCTCCGCACTCGTCGATCGCGAGGAACATCGCGTCTACGTACCGTTTCCTCGCAGTGATGTACTCGCTGTAATCCGACGTAGGCAGCGATCCGATCGTCGCCGCACGGACGAAGAGAGCATCGTCGACCGACCCGCCTCTCGACGCGACCATCCACGACGCAGCGACCGTCTTACCTACCCCGTTAGATCCAGAGAGCACCAGCACGCCGCCCTGCGTTGCTCGCCCATCGGAATGTTTGTCTCGCCATTCCAGAGCGGCACGTACGGCCCTCATGGCGTGCGTGTCGCGAGGCTTCACGATCGCGTCCATCGTCGGCTTGTGCGCGAAGCATCCGCGGTCCACGGCACGGTCGAGCCACGCTTGCCTTTGCTCCATCGCTTCACGTCTTTCCGTTGCCTCTCGCTGCACCTTCGCAAGTGCGTCACGCTTCGCTTCGAGCGCCTGTTTCGCAGCCCACGCTTCGGGGTCACGAAGGCGGTCGGTCTCCGACTTGATCCAGAGCTTTAGTGCGATACCGAACGTCGGGAGCGCGGGCATCCTAGCGCCTTTCGGGAGGTACGGCGCGACCTCTTCGGCGAGGCGAAACGGTTGCGAAGCATGGAAGTCGAGCGGCTGCGCCGATGGCGTCGATGTGTCTCCGGCTGCGTTTGTGATCGCTGCACGCATTGCCTCGGAGTCACGCAGGAGAGACGGAGATGCGTTCACCAGCGCTACGATTGCTCGCGTGACGTCTGGCTCTGCGACGAACACTACCTCTCCGTTCGCGTCGATCGCACGGCCACAGACGTTCGCGTCGACCGACCACGGGAGCGGCGGGAGGGAGGCGAGAATGGATGAGATGTCGGTCATCGACCGCCACCGAACAGCGGGCCGAAGTCCGCGTTGCGAGCCACGACCGGTGTCGATGCGTCAGCGTCGAACGGAGCGAGTCGCTTCCGTTGTAGCTCGACGTACTCCGGGTTCAGTTCACGCATGATCGCACGTCGTCCCTCTTGCAGCGCAACGAGCGCAGTCGTCGCAGCCCCGCCGAACGGATCGTAGACGATATCACCCTTTCGAGATCCTGCCAGAACGCACTTGCGCGCGAGTTCTGGCGGCATGGTCGCGAAGTGCGCCTCTGCGTACGGCTCCGAAACGAATTGCCATACGTCGCGAGAGTTCCTGCACTCTTTCGACCCGACCGCGTTCGTCGCATTCCTTCGACTAGCCGACGTATCAGAACCGAAGTCGAGCGATGCACTGACGTAGTCGCGAGGGCGATCAGTGCCGATCCGAGCGCCATTCTTCGGGCTAGCAGCGACAGGCTCCATGATGGCATCTGCGTTGTAGTAGTACCTCTGGTTCTTCGACAGCAGGAACACGAACTCGTGCGAACGCGTCGGTCGATCCGTAACGCTTTCCGGCATCGGGTTCAATTTTCCCCACACGATATCGCTCCGCAGATACCACCCGCTCGCACTGAGCCTCGCGAGCAAGTCCACGTTTCGCAGTTTGCATTCAACCGCGCTAACAGCGTCCCAGTCTCCTCGCTCTCTAGCTTCTGAAAGTTCGTCAGCCCATACTGTAAACGACGAGAACGGCGTGACCGCGAAGCCTTGTAGCGCGAGCGCCGCCCGCCACGGGACGGCAATGAGATCCTTCGGCTTGAGACCGTCTGGAACACGCATTGCGCCAGACTTGCCCTGCGCTGGCGAGTGCTTCGGCCCGCCCTTTGTGCTTGCTACCTGATACGATCGGTTGGCGGCATACGAGTCACCGAGGTTCAGCCATAACGTTCCGTCGTCGGCAAGAATGCGCCACGCTTCACGCATCACCGTAACGATCGACTCGACGAAGTCTTGCGGTGTCTCTTCTTGGCCGATTTGTAAATCGACGCGACGCGCTCCGCATCTACCACAGACGCTTCGATATCCTTCTTGCTGGTGAGAATTGGCAGACTGTCCGCTCTTTCCGTCACGATTAGGCCACAGCGTAGACGTAGCGATTGCTCGCTTTACCTGCTCATCAGTGTACTTCTTGTGCTCGCACGCTGCGTCGCCGCCATCCCACGACGCGGTTCCGTAGTCACGCAGCCCGAAGTACGGAGGCGACGTCACGAGCGTCTGCACGCATCCGTCGTGGACTTGCGGCACAGGCTCGCGAGCATCGCCGACGATCGTAGTCCACTTTGCCTTGTTCGCGATAACGTCCGCGACTGTTCCTTCGGCATTGCTCACGCCATCACCTTCGCGACGATCCGCTGCGCGCACTCGCTATGCTCATCGGTCGTCTCGTACCGTCTCTCGCACGCGTTTCTCACCGCACGATCGAGCGCGATGCACGACGAAGGCGCGTCGACGAGAAGCTCTCGAACGATGCATGCTACCACGGCGACGCGATCTTCATGCGGAACTACCTTCGCCGCTGCGACAATAGCATCCGCGAGATCGACGAGCCTACGCCTCTCCTCCGCTGGGATACGAACGGCGAGGGAAGACTGCGCGAACAGAGCAACCTCGTGAAGATCGCTTGCCTCCGAGTCCGTCGCCCTTGATTTGAATGCAGTCGCGATCGTCGCAGCCAGAAATGCTCCCGTGCTTCCGACGATGATAGCCCTATGATGGCTCGCAAGAAGAACAGGGTCGATGTATCGAGGTTGTCTGTGCATAGCGCCGTTCAGCGAATGACTGAGAGTGACGTGTCGCTGTGTGTGTAGGAGCGTGGCGCAAGATGTTACCGCGCCACGCTCCTACGCTAGATGGACTACGAGCAGCCCATCGAGCTGCCGCAGTTGAGGCAGCGGTAGCAGGTTCCGTTGCGAACGGTGACGTGTCCGCAACTATCGCAGATGGGCGCGTCGCCCATCATCTTGCTGAGGTGCTGGTTGATCGACCCGACGCTAGACGTGTAAGGCGCATCGTCACGGTGAGCGAAGACGTCCGGCGCAGCGGCTCCAGCATCGTCCGGTTGTACGTGCGCGAGGTCGTGCCTATTCAGGTACTCCACCGCGAGCACTCGGAACACGTAGTCGACGATGCTCGTCGCGAACTTCACGTTCGCGTGACCATCCACCGGACCCTGCGGCTCGAAGCGCGTGAACGTGAACTGCTCGACGTAGTCTTCGAGCTTGATGCCGCACTGGAGACCCATCGACACGGAGATCGCGAGGCAGTTCATCAGCGACCTGAAGGATGCTCCCTCCTTGTGCATGTCGATGAAGATTTCGCCGAGTTGACCGTCGTCGTACTCGCCAGTGCGAAGGAACACCTTGTGCCCGCCGACGCGAGCCTCTTGCGTGAAGCCGTGGCGCTTCTTCGGGAGGCGATGGCGCACCGCAGCGGCGCGCGGTGCCGGTGAAGCGATAGCGGTCGGTGTAGCGACGGGATGCTCGATCGTCTCGACCGGCTTCTCGTCCGCGTTCGACTTCTTCTTGTCGCCCGACGACGAGAGAGGCTGCGACGCCTTGCACCCGTCACGGTAGAGCGCGACGGCCTTGAGACCGAGTTTCCATCCCTCGTGGTAGATGGCTGCGATCTCTTCGACGGTTGCTTCGTTCGGAACATTGACGGTTTTGGAAATCGCCCCAGCGATGAAAGGCTGCGCCGCCGCCATCATCTTGAGGTGAGCGATCGGCTCGATGAAGCGCGTCCCGTGCTTGCCGCAGCGGTTCGCGCAGTCGAAGACAGCGTAGTGCTCGGCGCGGAGGTGGGGTGCGCCCTCGATGGTCGATCGTCCGAGAGCGTGATCGCCGAGCGTTTCGATTTCGCTGCTTGAGATGCCCCACTTCGCGAGCAGAGAAAAGCCAGCGACCTTCGACTCTTCTTCGATGTCGAGCCGCTTCACGAGATCGGCACCGAGAACGTGAGGAGCGAACGCTCCATCGATCGTGAACGATCCGGGCAGTGCAGCCTCGACACGACGCACATCGTCGTCCGCGAATCCCTTGCTCTTGAGGTACTCGCGGTTGACCACCGGGGCGGACGCGAAGCTGTTCGTACCTGCGACGTATGCGATGATCTCGGCACTCTGCTCTGCGGAGTACCCGAGACGCTTGAGGGCGCGCTCGACCGACGCGTTCACGATCTTGAAGTACCCGCCGCCTGCGAGCTTCTTGTACTTCACGATCGAGAAGTCGGGCTCGATGCCGGTCGTGTCGCAGTCCATGAGCAGACCGATGGTCCCCGTGGGCGCGATGACGCTTGACTGCGCATTACGATAGCCGTACTTCTCGCCGAGACGAACGGCTTCGTCCCAGTCTTCGCGAGCGGCGAGGAGGATACCGGGCAGCGGACCGTTCGCGTCGATCTTGTATGCTGCGTCGCGGTGCTTGCGCATCACGCGAAGCATCGGCTCACGGTTCTTCGCGTAGCCCGCGAACGGACCCTTGAGCGCGGCCATCTCGGCGCTCACCCGATACGCGTGACCGGTCAGAATCGCCGTGAGCGACGAAGCCACCGAACGACCGGCGTCGGAGTCGTACGGGAGGCCCATGATCATGAGCAGCGTGCCGAGGTTCGCGTAGCCGAGCCCGAGCGGGCGGTAGTCGTGCGAGTTCTTCGCGATGTTCTTCGTCGGGTACGAACTGAGGTCGACGAGGATCTCTTGCGCGATGAAGAAGACGCGGGCCGCATGGCGATACGCTTCGACGTCGAACCCGCACTCTCCGTTCGGGAGATCACGGAGGAACTTCGTGAGGTTCAGCGACGACAGGTTACACGCCGTATCGTCGAGGTGCATATACTCGCTGTTGTGCACGATCACTGAATGGATCGCGCCGGGAGACGCCACGCCGAAGTTGTGAACGCCATCGACTTCGATATCGTAGACACGCACGGGCGTATCGAGTTCGATCGTTGTCACGCTCACGACGGAATCGTTAACGTTGTCTCGCTCTCGCTCGACCCACGCACCGAACTCTTCCCATGTAACGCCTCTGACGCCACCCACGTTGGCCTTCGGGAGAACGCCTTCGAGGCCGTTGCGTGCGATGTACGCGTTCCACCTTGAAACAGTAACTTCGCCAGCCGACCTACGCCCGACGTAGCCCTGACGGAGAGCGACATGGACCGTTGACGCGCTCCACGCGTCTGCGCGGTCAGGTCTCACACCGTCGGAAGCGAGCGCCGAAGCGATCTGAGCGAACGACATGCCGCTCGTTCGGAGATCGATCATGCGCTTGAAGATTGCCTTGCCGCGTTCCGCGTCGCGTCGCCCTTCGTCCGTGATGTCGTCCCATGCCTCCACGAGAAGGCGCGAGTCCACGTCGAGAAACCTGTTGTTCTGATCGCCCGTGTTGTGCTCCGACAGATGCTCGAATCCTTCTCGAAGTTCGAGGTTCTGGCGTCGATCGTCGGTCGGGTCTTCGTTGCGATGATGGACGTGGTAGCCGGACGGGATCTCACCCTCCATCTGCTCCCAAACGAATCGATTCTGCCACACGGTTCCGTTCGGGACTTCTTCGGTGGCACGATGGTTGAGGTAGTGACGTCCGCCGCGGGCGGCATTAGTGGCTCTGCCGACCTTACGCAGCCTGTCGCCAGCCTTGAGCCTCGACGCCTCCACGTAATCGCCACATCGCAGCAGGAATCCGTGTTCTGGAGTGCAGCGAAGCACCATGCCGCGAGCCGTCCGAACTTCCACCAGTTGCGTCGTTTCTCCAGCCACCCACGCATTGAGTACACGCCTCAGTACAGGGAGGCGCGTCGATGTATCGAAAGCATACACATGCGGAAGAACTCCTCCGTTGCGAGCGATCGATTCGAGATCGGCGATGGGAACCTTGCCATCGCTCGTATCCACGAGAGTGTCGCCTGTAAAGCAGCATGGGTTCGACGCATTGATGCGCCCTGTATTCGGGCACGTATGCCAGTCGTTGATCGTGGTGTCGTATTGCACGCCGGGGTCGGCGCAGTGCCACGCGCTTTCTGCGATCTTGCGCCAGAGGTCGCGAGCCTTGAACGTCTCGCAGACCTTGCCCGTAGTGCGCATGCGCGTCTGCCACTCGCCGTCGTTCTCGACCGCGGCCATGAACGCATCGGTCACGCGCACGGAGTTGTTCGAGTTCTGCCCCGAAACGGTGTGGTACGCCTCGCCGTTGAAGTCCGAAGGGTAGCCCGCGGCGATGAGTGCTTGCGCTTTCTTCTCCTCGCGCATCTTCCACTCGATGAAGTCGACGATCTCGGGGTGATCCATATCGAGGCACACGAGCTTCGCAGCGCGGCGCGTAGTCCCGCCAGACTTCGTCGCTCCAGCGGCTCGATCGAACACTTCGAGAAAACTGATGAGCCCCGACGACGTTCCACCACCGGAGAGCTTCTCCTGACGCCCGCGGATCGCCGAGAAGTTCGTTCCCGTACCGCTGCCCCACTTGAACAGCCTCGCTTCGTTCTGCACCAGTTCGTAGATGCTCATGAGGTCATCTTCGATCGGCTGGATGAAACATGCCGAGCACTGCGGTCGCTGGTACGCGTTCGGCGTCTCTTTCACTGCGCCAGTCGCATCGTCCCACGCCCAGTTGCCGCCGCTGCCGGTGATCCCGTAGCGATGAAACAGCCCGAGGTTGAACCACACCGGAGAGTTGAAGGCGCCGTACTGGTTGACGAGAAGGAACGCGAGCTCGGACTCGAACGTTTCCGCCGCGTCGGCGTCGATGAAGTATCCGTTCGCCTCTCCCACCTCGCGGATGGTGTGAGCGATGCGGTAGACCACATGACGAACGCTCGTCTCGCCCTTCGTCGCATCACCGTTGAGACCGGCACGTCTGAAGTATTTCGAGACCACGATATCGGTCGCGAGTTGCGACCACGAGCGCGGGATCTCTGCGCCGCGCGTCGCAGACACCACGGAGCCATCGGGGTTCGTGATGGCGCTATCGCGCCGCTCATACTCGACGGTCGAGAGCGGATCGACGCCAGCGGTTGTGTACATGCGTTTGACGAGGCTCTTCGGCGTCTCCGGGTCAGCCTTCGCCGAGCGTTGAGACTTCGTCTTGCTGTTCTTGATCGTCACCGTGTTGTGCTCCATGCGGTTGTGCGTGTCGATTGCGGCAGTGCGTCGTAAGCGGCATCGAACGCACGAAAGCGTCGATGGGCTGCGCGTGTTTGTCGAGGCTAGACGACCGGTAGGACCGTATTTACGTGAATCGAATCGCTGGTATTCACGAGCGTCGATTCTCGGCCAGCGCGGTGAGTTCCCTCTCGAACCGACCGCGCATGAGTCGGTGGAGGTTGAGGAGCCCGTAGCACGTCGAGAGCGGCGGGAGGCGTCGATCGATGGGCTCCTCGCCGAAACTGTTGACGATTCGGACGAGACGATCGCTTGCGGAGTCAGCCTTCGCAATCGGGTTCGCAGTGCTCGCGGTGATCCCCCAGAACCTACACGCGTCGGCGAACACGAGCGTCGAGCCGCGGAGGAACTTCTTGATCGCATCGCTCGCGGCGAACTTCTTCGCGGCAGCGACGTCGGCCTCGGAAAGCGGGCCAGTGGGCTTCATGGGCGACCTAGCCGCCGAACCCGGTGCTGTACACTGCCTCGCCGCGGCGCGTGGCTTCATCCCACGCGGGGTTGCTCGTGGTGGCTGCGACGGGCTCGGAGACGGTGACGGGAGGGGCGTAGCGGCTGCGACGTGGGCGTCCCTTGCGGACCCACAACTGAGCGCGAGCGAGCCAGCCGGTGAAGTTGCCGGAGGTGACATACGAGATACACGACGGGTTTCGATCGTCGGCGTTCGCGTTCATCCACTCTCCGATGAGTTTCCAGTCAGCGACGTCAGGGAATGCGAGGGCGCATGCCGATGCGTTCGTCCAGACGGGCCTTGCCCACTTGCTGATTTCACCCTTTGCGAAGCAGTCGCCCGCAGCGTTAGCGAGCGCGTCGATGCACGAGAGCGTCACATCAGGTGTCGCGCCGCGCGGCTTCTTCGGCTTCGGTTCGTTGGCGGGCTTCTGCGCGGCGGCTCTGCGACCGCGCTTGCGATGCTCAGGCGGGGGGTGGCATGGGGCGGTGTTGATCGGCGGCGTGGTGGGGTCAGGCGAATCGTCGGCGGGCGATGTAGAGGGTGCGAGTGCATCGAGCGGGAACAGGGTGCCCTGCATAGGGAAGTCTCCTTGCGTGGTCGCGTTTGCTCTTGCGGGTGTGACTGCGATGGCTGACGGCGGGGCGGCTACGGTGCGTCGATCCGAAAGACGGACGACGTTCGCCGGGTATTCACCGTCCGCGGGCGCCGAAGGCGACCCGACGGACACGCCCCGATCAGGGGCGTTTGCTTGCTGCGACGCGGTGGCGATGGATCGCGCTGCGCTCTCTGTATGGGTATTGATAGGTACGGTACGGTACGGTACGGGATGCACGGGCTGACTTGAGTGATTTCGCTCACTTACGTGCTGGTCTGGTGCTGGTCTGGTGCTGGTCTGGTGCTGGTCTGGTGCTGGTCTGGTGCTGGTCTGGTGCTCTCGGAGTGCATCCTGTTGGGCGCGGCTCGACTGCGCGCTGCCGTAGTTTCGGATGCGAACGGAGCCGTCGTCAGCGACGATCAGAAAGCCGTCTGTCACGAGCCGCTGGAGCCGTTCGCTGACGCGCTGATTGTAGGATCGCTTGCACGACGCACGTAGCCACGAAGCCTTCGTCGCGGTGCGGCAGCCGATCACCTCCGAGAGTGACTTGCCGACTACGCCGTCGTCGGCGAAGCGGACAAGCTCGGCGGCGTACATCCTTGAGAACGCAGGCAGGCTCGCGAACGCGTGCGTCTCACGGCGGAATACACGCACTCTCGGGTCTTTCGTCGTCTGCCACGACTTGTATGACGCGATCGTGATCGCACCCGGAGTGACGATCACACGCTTCGATCCGAGCCTCGGATCGGTGAGCTCGTCGACGGCGACACGGAACGCGGCGCGCTCCTCAAGCCGAACACCGATGAGCCTCGTCAGCCCGTGGTAAGCGTCATCGCCGATGATCTCGACGACGCCGTCATCATCGGCCAGCTTCGCGAGGTACGTGAGCAGCGACGCTGCCTCGAAAGATAGACTGCCGTACGCTTTCTGCGAGAGCTCGCTGCCCGGACACGGAACCCACCGATACGGCTCGTGCCTCCAGTTCAGCATGCTGCTGCCTCGAAATCCCACGAAGAATCGATGGATTGCATGACTTTCGGTCGAGACACCATAGCCTCCACGAACTCACCAGTGGTTTTGTCAAGCGCAGACTGCAAATAAGCGTTGACAGCTACACGCGTTGTCACGTAGCGTCACTCTGTTGTGAGTCGCAGTCGTATCCATGAGCGAAAGCCGCAGCGCGGCCAACGCAGGAACTCGATGCGATCGAGTGTCGCGTAACATCACGTAGCGTCACGTCCGTTCACTCCGTCGTCAGAAACTAGAGTGACGGAGTGCATGGTCCCTCTGTATCGGAGCGCCGCGCGATCCGCAAGCGAAGATTTCGCGTGCGCTGCGAAGAGCCTATGATTGCAGCGGATTCGTCACGATGTTAGCGTTAGGCCATGCGTAAGAATAAGGCGGGTCGACGATCCACGCGCAACCCGTCGATCGAATCCGGGCAGAGGTGGCGCCAGAAGAACACCGGGGAGATCGCGGCCGTCGTGAAGGCCGACCAGTTCCGAGTGACGTTCGTGCGCGGCGTCGAAGCAGAGAAGTCGATCGCGCGTGCGCTGTTCGAGAAGCACTTCGAGTTCGAGAGCGCGGCAGAAGCGCGTGACGAGGTGGTGTTCTCGGAAGCGCGCGATCGTCTCCTCGCGACGCATCGGCGACACACGATAGTCATCCTCTGCGTAGAGCCGCGGGAGACGCAGTTCTGCGGCGGTGAGGTTCACGGGGCGCCTCGCTCGACGGTGTAGCCCGCGGCGCGTAGTGCCATATCGACGTCGCGGGTGCCGCTCTGCGACGCAGAGAGCCAGTTCCACGAGGCAACCACCGCGGCCCCGGAGACGTGGTACGTCGCGCCATAGAAAGCCACGTACGGCTCATCGTTCATGGGTCCACGACGCGCGATCACGTACTCGTGGCCGTCCATCGGCGGCTCGCATCGGAAAAGTTCCGACGGCCCGCCGATGAAGCCGATGAAGCCGCTGACTTCGCGGACGGGGCGTGCGATCATCGTGCGCTCCGCATCGCGGAGATCGCGTCGTCCACGGCGACCCATGCGCGCAGTGCTTCGAGCCGCGCTGCGGAGTAGGCGACGTTGTCGGTGCCGCCTTCGACGGCGGAGTCACGGAGCATCATCCCGAACGCGGACGTGATATCTGCGGACGTGTCGCCGACGTCGCCGTCGCGATCGACTGCGACGCGAAGCATCGAGAGCCCGTGGCGCACATCGGCCGAGTCGGTGCGCGACGGCGAGTAGTCGCCAGCCTCGATTCTCTTCGCAAGGAGTTCTTGACCCACGGAGCGAAGACCAGCGCAGTGCGCGAGGATCATGCTGGTGACAGTGGCATGTCTGGCGAGAGAGGCGATGGTGTATTGCATGCCGATGGTACGTCGGCGGTGCGAGGTTTCTTTCGAGCGGTCCGCCGATTCCTGACGATGAAGAAATCCAGCGCATGCAGCGTACCATAGACATGAAGGAGATAGATATCGCGCAGGCTTTCGCTGTCCCACTGGCGGACGTCAAGTTTGTGCCTCGTGAGTATGTCAGGCATGACTCCGACTCGCTCCCGTGTGATGGTGATGTGGTTGGCACGCCATACGCAAGAAAGAACGGCGATGTAGTGTACTACGTAACCGAGCTGGCGTACGAAGGATTCGGCTCGGAGCACTGGGCTTGGGAGCGCAGAGAGGTCCGGCCATACGCCGACGCGTCGAGTCATAAGTGCGGGTGCGGGTGCGGGCAGACGCGCGTCGTATGCTTCCGATGCGGCTCTGTTTCTCCGAGTGGACGGTTCGCCTCTAAGGGCAGCGGCAAGATGCGTGAAATGTGCCACGAGTGCGCGGACGAAGCCGATGCGCGTGAGCCGGAATATTCGACGAGAAAGTAACGTCGTGCGCAAGAACAACGAGACCTGATACGTAGAAGTGGCATGACGACCGACAACACGACCGACTTCACCAGACCTCGTATCGCCCGCATCGTGCTCGCCCTTACCGGCGAGGAGCACTTCGTCGTCACCGAGAAGCGCCGCGGGTACTGGTACGCATCCTGCGGCCGGTACGAGACCGACAAGGGCGTCAACGGCATCGACGCCGAGAACGGCGCTGTCGAGAGTCTTCTTTCTGTAGTAGAGAAAGCGGCATCGCGGGTGCAGGGAGTCGGTACTCTGAGGTATAGGTCAGAGCGCGAGGCGAGCATGGTCGCCGCGGAAAAGTACATCGAGAGCGAGATCGCGAAGCTGCAAGCGAGGCTCGTCGATGCTCGCGCTGTCACGGCGAAGCACCGCGAGGAGACAGCAGCGTGGAGCGCTGCGCACTGCGACGACCGCGCGAGGGCCGTGTACGACGCGCTGACGAAATACGACGCGGCTACGTGAGAACTTCGCCGCGGCCGACGTAGAACATTCAGGAGCACGACGAACATGAACACCGAAGCCACCGAGTCGGCCATCACCATCACGCCCGTCGAAGGCGACGAACTGTACCGCCGCTACCGTGGCGAGACGTCGCAGCAGCCTGTCTACGTCTCGCTTGACTGCGAGACTGGCGAGCTCTCCGCCGCTGCAAGCAGCATCATCGGCAGCGGTGCGCCGATGGACGTGTTCAACGGCATCGTCCGTCGCTGGCGCATCCCCGCCCTCACCGAGAACGCCGCGAACGCGCTTCTCGCAGAAATTGCACCGCTCGCGGAGCGCGTTGTCGCGGGCTTCGAGCGCGTGTTCGACGGTAGCAGCCACGTCGGCAAGTACGACGACGCGATCGATGCGATCGGCGAGATTCTCGATCTCTGCGATCGAGACTGGAGCGACCAGACGATCGAGGCGTGGGACGCTGCCGACTGGTTCGGCGGTGTCGGCGGCAGGGACGCGCAGCGGGCTTCGCTCGGCATCACCGCCGAGACGACCGACGAAGAGCTCTCGGCGATCGAGGATCGGGAGGTGAGCAACGCTTCGCCTCGCATCATCGAGAACGCAGGGGCGTGGCTCGTGCGTCTCCGCGACGAAGCTGCCGCCGCCGAGGAGAGCGACGACTGACGCCGAAGCGACGCTCGCGCGTTGCGGTAGCAGGCGACCGACGTACCGCCCCCCCGACACGTCAACGGTCGCCCGCTACCAGAGCGCACGAAGCGCGTTTATGAGACGTGTGTTGTTGCAGCAGGCGACCAGCGATCCCCTCCTTTCGTCGCAATTGGTCGCCCGCTACAACAGCACACGAACGAAGGAACGTAGTCATGATGGAAAAAATCGATCAAATCAGCGCAGGCGTCGAAGCCGCGTGTCGCGAGTCGGACGTGACGGGGCTCGCAAGCATGGCGATGCGGTTCGCGCGGCGTGCGGAAGCGCTGGGGCGCGCGGTGGACGCAGCCGCGACCACCGGGATTCCGCGCGACAACCTGCATGCGTGGATGACGGCGAACGGGTGGGAGTTGCGAAGTTCCGACGAGATTGCATTCGAGTGGACGCGCGGCAACGACGAGTTCGTCACGTTCGGTGACTACACCGGGCTCATCGTTCTCATGCGAGACGTGAAAGCTCTGGCGGAGATCCACGGTAGGCCGCTCACGGACGTGGCCGAAGAGATCATGGCGGCGTCATGAGCACCGATCGACCGGAGCCTTCTCTGCGCGGCAGCACGTGGTCGTTCTGGCCCGATGAGTCGCCCGAGGCGTTCGAGGAGGCGAAGGCATCGCTGCCCGTGCTCGATGGCTCCGACGGGGCTGCTGTTCGCCTCTCCAGCGCGGAGCAAGCGTGCGAGGTGTTCGGCGACTGCACGTGGCTGCGGTGGCCGTTCGCAGACGGTGCGGATAGCGTTAGCGTCTCCGTGATCGGCGGAAAGACGTGCTACACTGCGATAACATTTCTGCATGAACTGCACTGGCATGTTCGGGCGTACTACCCTCCGCCGCGCGCAGCGTGAAAGTTCTCTTTCTCGACATCGACGGAGTTCTCGCGACGCTGGCGTGGATGCGCTCGATCGGTGCTCTCTGGGACTGCGCACCGATCGAGCAAGTCGACCCGACGCTATGCCGACGGCTGGAGCGCGTGCTCGCGAGAACCGGAGCGGTGATCGTCGTGTCGTCGTCGTGGCGCGGCGACGCTAACACGCCACCCGACGTGATCGAGTCGATCCTGCACGCTCGCGGCGCACCGTCCGCCCGCGTCGTCGGAGCGACGCCTGACCCGTGGACAGGCAGCCTGCGCGGCCACGAAATCCAGCGATGGCTCGACGAACACCCGGAGGTGACGCGTTTTGCGATCGTTGACGACGAGGGAGGCATGCTTCACCTCACGCCGCGGCTGGCGAAAACAACGCTGGAGAGCGGGCTCCTCGACGAGCACGTCGGTCGTCTGGTCGATTTGCTCGGCGAGCGTGAATAGGCGCCGAGGCAGGCGCGTACAAGCGCGTATGGCAACCCTAGAATCGTTCAAGAACGCGCTGCGCGGCATCAAGAGCAACCGTACGTTGGACGACCGCGATCTCAAGGCCGCAGTGCTTCTCACTGAGTCGGCCACCGATCTCGATTTGTCTGAATTTCGAGAGTGCGTAGGCATCGGGTCGTGGGAGTCGTACGTCGCGAGACAGAAGGTGGAGATCCCGACGCTCAATGATTTCCGCCACGTCGACATCACTACGCAGTACGACGCGGACGTGGTCGTGGGCGCCGCCTACAACGGCGACACGTACACGGCTACGATTCTCAAGAACCGCTACGGCGAGTATGGTGTGAGCGTCGAGTTCTTCGTTCACGAAGGCCGATACGTCGACTTCGCCGAGGCGCGTCGACTGCTTCGGTCTCAGAAGGTCGACGAGTGATGGGTGCCGACAAGCGAAGGTTCCGTAACCGCGACACCGGGATCGTTTTCCGTGTCGAGAGCGAGAACTGTGGCGTCGTCACGCTGGTGTCGATGCGTGACGCGTCGAAGCACACTTACTCCGACGAGGATCTTGCGGATGACTTCGATCGCTGCGACGTCATGGACGAGCACGCTCCGCTCTGCGGCAAGTGCGGCGGTGAGAAGTTCACCATCCCCGGCCAACGTGCGAACATCGGCTGGATCTGCTGCAACTGCGACAAGCCCGCAACGCAGAAGCTACCCGCGACGATGGATGGGCCGACGTTCGCTAGCCTCCAACGCGCAATCGAACGTGCGATCGTGGCGTGCAGGATCGACAGCAACGGTCCGATCATCGTCGACCCAGCGAACGTGAGCATCGAGATCCTACCTCCGTCGACGGTGGATCGGTGCGATGGATCGCGTCAGACTCCAGCGTCGACGTGGACGATCACGCTGCGCGATACAGACGCCGCTATCGCTCGCGGCGAGAGTTCGACGCTGGCGCAGGCGGTGGTGTCCATGATCGACGAGATCGATCGACGACACGCCGACGCGATGCTGCTTCTGGAGAAGGTCAAGCCGTGATGAGCGAGACAACGATGCCTTCTGCCCGCGAAAGGTCGCCGAGTGACTACGTGACCGAAGCGAGTTACGCAATCCACGACAACGGTGGTCGGCCGTTCGTCGTGAACGTGAGCCGCGATGTAGTGACCGTGACGGCGCGGCCCGGAGCACTCGGCGCTGCTGGGCGTATTCTCTCGACGGACTACTACCGAGGCGTGTTCGTCGGCGTCGACCCGGTGGAGGGAATGCACGGCAACAGCGTGCTTGTTCAGGAGGATGACGGCCGCTACCTCTACATCGGGTCGGAGGTGTACCGCTTCGAGACGGACGACGACACGATCGTCGAGTACGTGTCGCCGATCGGGCACAGCGACGTGCCGTACCCGGTGGCGATCGGCGAGCGGAACGTGTACTTCATGCTCGACCACGAGTTCGTGCCTCGCGCGTGCCTCGAATCGCCCGTCACCGTGGACGGCTCGGTGGACCTGTACGGCGAGTTTTACGGCCATCTCGCTGACATCGCGAAGCCGCCGCGCTGGCCCATGCGAAACGTGGAAGTCGTGTGGAGTCATCACGACCGTGCGCGTCCCCGTGTCGAGACGACGCCAGTGCGTCGCGAGTGGCGTCGCATCGGCGCTGGCTTTCGCAGCGTGCGGGAGCAACTCGGCGGAACGATGGGCGATCTTGCCGACGTGCTCGGCATCGCCGTCGGAGCGGTGAGCGACCGCGAGCTCGGCCGCGTGGAGTGGACCCCTGCGATGCTGCGAGAGCATCTCGCAGCGCTTCTCGCGATTTCCAATCGATAGAATACAGCCGTCACGCATGACGTAAAACATTCGGAGGAATGATGAATCGACTCAACCTGATCGCTCTCGCTCTCGTCGCCTTCTTCGGCTGCACCACGACGGTGCATCCCGGCGAGGTCGGCGTCGAAGTCTCGCTCGGCACCGTCCAGCGAGGCGTTCGTCAACCCGGCTGGTACAGTACGATGATCGCGGACGTCGTGAGGATGGACACGCGAACGCAATCCTATACGATGAGCGGCAGCGGCGCCGACGGCCAGCCAAACGGCAGCGTGCGCGTGCTCACGAAGGACCAGCTTTCGGTCACGCTGGAGGTGAGCGTGGTGTTCCACCTCAACGGGGATCGCGCGGTCGCCGTCTATGAGACGTTCGGGGTCGACTACGACGAGAAGATCGTCCACACGATCGTTCGCTCGTCGGTGCGCGATGCCGCGTCCGAGTTCACCGCGATGGACCTCACGACGAAGCGGGACGAGTTGCAGGCGAAGATGTCCGACATCGTTCGCACGCAGATCGCCGACACGCTGCGCGGTCGTCACGTCAACACCGACGCGATCGTTGTGGAGAGGATTCTCGTCCGTGATATCGACCTCCCGCAGTCGATCGACGATGCCATCGCAGCGGTGCAGCGCGAGCGGCAGGCGACCGCCGCCGCAACGCAAGCGAACCTCACGGCGCAGCAGAACGCAGCGCGGCAACTCACCATCGCGAACGGCGATGCTGCGCAGCTTCTCGCCCGCACTCGTGCTGACGCAGAGATGTTGCGCATCCGGTCTGAGTCGCAGGCTGTCGCCAATCGAGCGATCTCCGCGTCCATCACGCCGGAGCTTCTCGCGTACCGCCGTATCGAAGCGATGAGCGCGGTGCTTTCATCGAACGGCACGCGGACAGTGTTTCTGCCGAGCGGTACGGCACCGAACCTCATGATGAACCAGCCGTGACCGAAGAGGAACTGCAAGCGTACGAGGCTCGCGCTCGAAGCCTCGTGACCCCGTGCGAGGGCGGTGCAGACAACGAGCCGTGTCGCAGCAATGCGACAAAAAGATGCTGCAACTCGGAGTGCCGGATCTACAGGTGTGACAAACACGCTGTCTTTCACAGCGGCTACTGCGACCATGAGTGGAGAGACATCGACAACATGGCGTCTGAGGTTCTCGCTCTGGTAGCGGAGGTGAGACGTAAGAGCAATGCATGCGTGATGCAAGGCGAAAGCGACGGGTCGCAGGGGTGATCGGCGTGAGCATGACGAACATCGACATCAAGGCCATCGAATCGCTGCCGGTGCCATCGTCACTTCTGTGCGACGCGAACGACTGCGAGAGCCTCGCGACATATCGCGACGAGAGTGGCTGCTCTAAGGCATGCAGCGTCCACATCGCAGACTATCCAGACGAGACGTGGATTCCGATCGTCGAACTGAACGATACCGTCGCGAGGCTCATGCTGATCGACGTCGTTCGAGAGCGTGACGCCGAACTCGCGTCCGCGATCAAGATGGCGGAGGCTCTGCGGCGGGAGCTAAACGAGGCGCGGGCTCCAGTGAGTGAGTTGATCGAAGAGCTCGCGGAGGCGCGGGCGGCGCTTCGGCACTACGGGCCGCACTGCATCGTCTGCGATCGACCGGCGACGCGTCGCTATTTCTCGTCGCCTGCGTGCGACGACGACAAGCACCTCGCCGCCGTACGCTCACCCGCTGCGGATCGACTCGGCGCAACGGCGCAAGACACGGAACACGCCGCCGCGCTGCGGGCGGCAGCGGATGGCCGATGACCACGATGCGATGTCCCTACTGCGGCTGCACGGAGAGCGTGCCTGCAACCGACGGCGCGACGGCGATGTGCGCCGAGTGCGATGTCGAGATGGAGAGTCGCGACGAAACTGTGAACTCCGACGTCGCGCGTGAACTTCTCGCGAGCCTTCACCCGAGCGCAGAGCGAGAACTCGCGAAGCGAGAGCCAGACTGGAGCGACCTCTGCTCATACATGGGCGGCGCGACGCTTTTCGTTGCCGCGCCAGCCCTCGCGCGCGCCGTCATCACGCTGACCGCCTCCTGCGCCGCCGCCGCCGCCGACTTCGACCGTCTCGTGGCCCGCGTGTGGCGCGCAGCGACGGGCGACGCGCACGAAGGACCGGCGAGCGTTGAGGTGCTGCTCGCGGCCGTGGAGGGGCTGCGCGCCAACAACGACCGCCTCACGCGGCGCATCGGTTCAGCGAAGAGAGACGCGGCGGACGAAGCGCTCGACGAATACTCGACGCAAGTGTGGCGCGCGCTCGGCGACGACGATGACGGCGACGCATTCCAAGCGCTGCGTGCTGTAGAGGAGATGCGCGCGGAACTCGACGCCACCCGCGAAGCCCTCCGCGCACACCTCCGCTGCGACGAGTGCGGAGAGCTCGCGACGCGCGTGCACGCCGAGACGGCGAGTTTCTGCTGCGATGCGCACGCTACCGGCGACGGGTGGGACGACACGACGCACGCGGCGGCGGTGCGGGCCGCGATGGAGGGCAGGCGATGAGCGACTCAGCAAGCACACGCGACACGGCGCTCAATCGAGTCAGTGTGTGGGTAAGACTCTTCGATAACGATGCCACGACATCGCGTTTTGCTCGCGATTCGATGCGTACCACTCCTCCGCAAGTGTCTCTTCGCGCGGTCGCCGCCATCGCGGCGATCGTCGGGGCCATAGGCGACATGAGATCGATCAACGCACTCGCGCTCGACTGCGAGACCCACGCGCTGACATGGAGCGAGATCGACGATGCTGCGTCGTGAGCGAAATGCACGTATGCCCCGGATGCCTCGGACGTTTTCCGCATGAAACGTCCGCCGCACTCCGCGAGAGCGATGAGGTTCTGCGTTTGCGTGACGAAGAGATCGTGCGGTTGCGCGATGAGCGCGATGCGGCCGTGTCGGCGCGACGGCTTCGCGATGTCGCACACGGTCAGACCATGCTCGACTATGCCGACGCCTTCGACCGCCTCCACGCCAAAGTCCGCGACCGCGATGCTGAGATTGCACATCTGACACGCGAACTTGTGGTCGCAAAGCAGCGTGGCGCTGAAACGATGCGCGAGGCGATGGAGAAACAACTCTCGCTTGCCATCGAGAGCTATCGCTATGCCACCTATGACAGACCGCGGCGCAAGTACCCTCGCTATGCTGCTATCGCCCTTCTCGCAATCGACACGCTGGAGAACGTGCTCAGTGAGGTTCGCGAGATCACGCTGCCAGAGAACGTCTATGACGACAGCAAATCTTGATGGTGATCGATGAGGCGGCTCAACTGGAAGCGCAAGCGAGGAGGTCTCGGCAGGCAATGCCGCGACGTCACGTCTGCAACGGCCGAATGCGGCATCTACTTTGTCGTGGTGTATCGACGCCGCGACGGAGATTGGCAGTGGATGGCGTCCGCCATCGACAACCTCGCACTCGACGGCACGGGGGGTCGCGACGGCGCAGTCTTCTTTGTCCGAGAAGACATTGTATTCTCGCTGCGAGACGCGATGCGTGCAGCCCGCAAAGCGCTCGCGCGGATGGGGCTGCGATGATTGATCCTCGCTACGACGCATCATTCGACTCGTGGTGTCTCGTCTGCGACCGCACCACGCGACACGTTACGCGTAAGGGCTGGACGCACTGCATGATCCATCCCGGGCTCGTCGCGCTGATGCTCGCGACGGATCAAGAAGCAAAACGATGCGCTTGCGGTGAGTCGGTGGCCGCTGATGGGATCTGCGAGTCATGCCACCTCGACGAGATCGTTGCTGGCCGCACACGACTCGCGATCCGCGAAACCATTGCCGACCACGACGAATGCATCGCAGACTGCCTTAGACACATAAATGCATTCACGCAGAAGTTCGAGAGATAACAAGGAGACTGATAGATGTCAGAACGGATCACCGATGATGGCCTATCGGCAATCATTGCTCGACGCTCCGAGGCCACGTTCGGGCCGATGCGTATGGTCGGCGAAGACGGCGACTACCGCATCATCGATCAAGCAGGCAATGAGGTTGCCGTCGTACACGACAAGGCGACGGCGATCTTCTTCGCAGCATGCGCGACCGACGTACCTGCGCTGGCGGCGGAGGCGAAGGCGCGTTCGGACGGTGCGAAAGAACGTTTCGTGGAGATGTTGCGCGGTTTCACAGAGGTGCCGGGGATGTACTTCCGCGACAATCGTGAAGCGGTTACGCTCGCGTGGGGCGCGCTCATGATGGTCGGCGATGGTCGCACCACGGACGCGTTCGTCAAGGCTCTCTGGACCGTGATGAAGTGGGACAAGTGCGTGTCCCCGGACTGGAACAAGATGCGACGTAAGACGGTGATGGCAGTGATCGAAGAGGCGGCGAGGAACAGCGGAATCGACGTCGGAGGTGGGTCGTGAGTTCGCTGCGTGATGATTCTCGTTCCGTATCGGTGGTCGACGCCGTATTCCAACTGGAGCTAACGTCCGTGTCGAGATACGCTCGCTGCGGTGGATGCGGCCACCCCGCTAACCTTTTGTGCAACCCGCTGCCCCGCTGCCCCGTGTGCAACACGCCGTGGCAATACGCGGTGACGTGTGCTCGCGACGAGTTCATGGCGTCGCGCGCAGACGACGCGACGATTCCGCGGAGCGGGGGTGATTCAAGTGGGGCATAAGCACAAGTGGGAGTGGCCCGTACGCCCAACGGCATGTGTCGGGCGAGTCTGTACGTGCGGGCGGACGAAGTGGACGGTGCCGCTCGTGTGCAGCTACCAAATGACACCGCCCGGAGTAAGGACAATGACGTTCTATCGTGGCGGTGGAGCAAGAGAAGTGCGACGTTTTCCGTGAGCAAGACGAACGAGGAGAGCAAACGATGAGTAACAAAGGATTCTTCGGAATCGCTGCGTACGGTGCAGCGCCGCCGCTCAATGAGTGGCCGAGAGAAATGCCTACGACACCTGAGCCGTTCGACGGCGAGGTGATCGAGCGTATGCTCAAGGCCGCGCGGTTCCCTATCGCGCCAGCGCCGATGCCTGCGACGGCGGCTGAGATCGTTCGCGAGCAAATCGAGAGGCTGGTTCGCCTCCGGCTCTCACCAGCGCTCACTGACGACGCAGCGCGAGCGGATCTCGACGCGATCATCGGCGCCCTCACCGTCGCCGTGAGTATGCCGTGAGCGACTATCCGAGGTGGGTCAAGCACGCTGACCAGCGTGCCGTGCTCCGTGAGGTGTCGAGCGGTCTGTACGTGGGCGGCATGATCGCCGTGTGCGAAAGGCCGCATACGCAGACGGACTGGTGGACGGTGATCGACTGCCACGGCTACCGCGTCGAGCACACGCGCGAGGAACGTTTCCCGCGACTCCCGCGCGTGCTGCGGTACGGCTACGACGATGGCGGACCCGTGCCACACGACCTTCTCGCGGCGACGGTCGCCCTCTACGACGCGCGGCGAGGTCCGATGCTGGTGTCGTGCGCTGCCGGGCGCTCGCGGTCCGTGAGCGTCGCGTATGCCATTCTGCGTGTCGCCGAAGACATGGAGCACGACGAGGCTCTACGTTGCGTGTCTCTGCCCGGTGACAACAACGGCCCCGCGCCGGTCACCATCGGCTCGGCGAAGATGTGGAGCGATGCCAGGACTGGAGCGAAGAAGTGACAACATTTCTGCGGTGCGATGGGTGCGGTTGCGCACGAGACTCGGAGCCATCGGCGGACGGTCGGCCGTTCATCAATGGGTGGCTCACCGTGAGAGTTCGAGCGGGGACAGAGCGTGTCGCGATGCACGCGTGTTCTGAGGTATGCGCGCTCAACGTCGCGCAGTCACGTAGCGACGTAGCTTTCTATGTACGCCCCGCGGAAGGCCATGAATCGCTTGGATTTCGCGCGTGCCTCGCGACGATCGAGAGTCGGAACGGAGACGACGTCTTGCTGGCGCCGAGTGGCGATCGCGGAAATTGCACGCTGTGGAATCTCACGACGCGCATGTGCAGCGATAGTTCCGCGATAGACGCCGATAAGTGGCGCCTCGTGTACCCGTGAGGTCGGCGGAGGTGTAACGCGACACGCTTAACGGCCTCCACTCGCAATAGCCCGCGCTACGTCGCTCTGCTGTTGAATTGAGCGAGGCGTGGCTACGTACCAGCAACATCGGCATCATGCTGGCGAGCCTTGCTTGATCATGTAAGGACGGCATCTGGAGCGGAGAACATGGCGAACAAAGTGCTTGAAACGGCGCAGCGAGCATATCTCGGAATGGCGATGGAGAACGTTCTGAGAGATATCGCCGACGACCCGTCGAAGCCAGAATCTATGCGCGCCGAAGCGCGCAAAGCACTCGCGAAGCTCATCGAACGGAGAGGCGGATCGCCGTGAGAAAGTGTATACTCGGAGCAGTGTTCGTGGCGTGTCTCGGTGTCGCGCTAGGCGCCGCAATGCTTGTCGCCGACGCGGCGAGTTTCGGCGAGTGCAAAGGAGACGAGCGATGAGGCTGCGGGATACGGTTCGAGAGGCGGCGATGACTGCCGGTGCGATCGTCGTCATGCCTGTGGCGTGTGCCGCGGCTGGACTATTGTTCGGCGTCGCGGCCACGGCGACGATGGTGTTCTTCGTGTGGCGAGAACATGGTCGCGACGAAGAGTGCGACGACGGATCGAGAGAGGGCTGATGCCTGCGTGGGAGTATCGAGTCGCAGAGTGCGTGCTCGGCGGAGGTCGGCTCAACACGCCGAACGGTCTGCCGGTGATGTCGATTCGTGCTGATGGGCTCATGTCGGAGTGCGGCGAAGGGGACCACTCGACGTACCTGTTCCCAGTTGCCATCACAGGGTGCACCTACCCCGAAGATGCAGCTATCGGCTTTATCGAATATCCGCAGACGCATGCGCTCATCTATACCGACGGCGTGATCGCGCTTACGCTGTACGAGGCGAACTACTCCATATGGAGCGTGCATGACGGCGCTCCGCTCGGAGGGAGATACCAGCAACCCCATGAGCGCCTATGCCATGCCTCGTGCGAGAGGATCGCCGCTCTCGGGCGCGTGTCGAGGGTTGCGTGAGCAGCCGCGAGTGGACGGTCGAGCGACTCGAAGCATTGCGTGCGACAATTGCCGCTGCGCGCGAGTTCGTGAAACGCGCCGATGAGTGCGTGCCAGCGTACGGTGATCGTTTCCGACCTGAGGAACTCGATGACTATTACTGCGAACTTCATCAGGCGATCGACGCCGAAGACGCCGCATGGGACGGCTGCGGAGTGCACCGTTACGAGCCGTCGTCCGCGAACTCCTCGACTTCGCGCTGCGCAGTATGCCGATGCACGAGGGACGAGTGCGAGAGAAAGCACGCTCCAGCGTTCCCAGAGGATCGATAGCCATGCACACGCTCGATTCTGTTCCCTATATCTTCATCGCGGTGCTAGGACTTGATGATCCGTGCCGAAGCCGGGTTAGTCGGCTGTTCTGCGGGTGCTCGGTGATGCGATGAGCGACGACGTGTGCATTGATTGTCGCGAGGAGTCGGCAAGCATTGACGGTCGGTGCCGATACTGCGACGTCGAGTACGTTCAGGCTCGTGGACGGTGTCGCGAGTGTCGTCACTGGATCATGCGCGAAGATTTCGGTGGGCCATTCGCGTCGCGGCACGCCGAGGGGTGCTCTATGGCGAACGATAAGATGTGTTTCCCGCGAAACGAGGAGGAGATCGCGGAGATGAGGAGGGAATGGTGATCGTATCGCACAAGGAACAACGTGCCGTCGAAGTGCTCGACGACGTACTCTGCGATCGATGCGGCAAGTCGTGCAAGGGCAAGATCGGCAACGTTAACGGTTTGCACTTTGACGTTGTTGGCTCATACGATTCGACGCATTTCCCAGACGCCATCTGCGGCTACGTGCCGCGTGTCGACGTTTGTGAGAGGTGTGCGAGCGAGTGGTTTGCCTCCTTCGTGCGCAACCCTCTGGAGCCGGAATGCAGCGAGTCTGACGCGGCAGAGCGATGAGTACGAGCCCTACATATCGACCGATCACGAAGACGCAGCTACGCGGTCTGCGTGGACTACTCGCCGACGCCGCTGGCCTTCGTCGGTCGCAGGTTCGTGTCACCGTCCGCCCGGATACGTCGGCCGGTCGAGACTGCCCCGACCCGAGGCATATCGAGGTGTTCGTGCGGTTTCGATATCCTACGTCGACAGACTGGGCCGCGTGGACGTGGTCGGCGGAGGCACCGCGCGGTGTCGTGCGCAGGATCGCGCGTCGATGCGAGGAGAACGATTTACCGTGAGCAATCGAAGAATCAACCCTGACGACGACAACGCCGTCGATGACGCGATCGACGCGTGGCACGAAAACGACGGAGGAGTGCCGCTTCACGAGCACCTCGGGTGGACGCGCGAGGAATATCGTGCGTGGCTGGGGCAAGGCCGTCGCAAGACGGACTTCGCGAAGACGGTCGAGCACGGCGCCGTGTTCGCATGGGCTCCGATGCTGATTCTGGCGGCGGTTATCGTTTCTGTGTCTCACCACCGTGGGCTGGCTCTTGTCGGTTACGTAGGAGTGGTGATGGCGTTCGTCGCAGGAGTCGTGAGGGGAGTTTCGAGCCGATGACGAAATCGCGCGATGGCTTCGGTGGAATGCTATGCGAAGGCTTCGATCTCAATGAGTGCGCGTCTACGCGTTACCCTGACGGCTTCAGTTTTAGCGGATGGCTATTTCGTGGTAGCGGCGTGTGCAGGCACGGGGCAATGCGATGACTGTTTCGTTCTATGACATCGCCGACAAAAGCAACTCCGTGCAGTTGTGCGGAGGCCACTATCGTCGTCTTGCGGAGCGAGGCGTACTCATGGCCGCTGGCGTTTTCATCGTCGGCGAGCGGCACTACCTTAGTGACCGTCACGCGCATCGCTCGTCCGTTCACGAGATCGAGGCTTCTACCGCCGAGGCGCGAGGTTGCGGGATGGCAATGCGAACGTACGCTGATGCGGTTCGCGATGCCGTCGAGAAGCGTCGCGACTGGATAGACGAGTATGATACGGCGCTCCTCGCAAAAGCCGACGAACTGGTCGAGTTCTTCGCGACGTGCAACGGTTTCGAGACGCTCTGAATCAAGTCGCGCTTTCGCGCGTACAACGCCGAAATGGCACCACGCAAACTATTATTTCTCGACGAGTTCGGGCCGTTCGTCGGCATCGACGAGATGGCCGATATAACGTCTCGGCGGCTGGATCGAATGAGGCGCGACGCTGATCGTGGCTTTTCTGGAACTGCGATCTTACCGGTGACGGCTGATGTCAGCGGCGTGGTGTCTGATTTTCGTGCCAGCAACGATACTGTGGCATCTTATGATATGCGCGCGTACGACGCGTGCGTGGACGCTGCTCCTAATCGTGCCGAGCGCCGCTCGGTGAAGTTTGGACGCAACAGAAAATCGAAGCGATGAGCAGAATCGACCCGAACGACCACCGTCGCTACCGCATGCGCTCTACGGGGATCGTCTATCGCGTTATCGGAGAGCGCCGCGACGAGATGGACTTCGCGCCAGTGCGCGGCGGCGTTGCGCTGGAGATCAAGCGCGGCGTCATCGACGAAACGTTCGCTCGGTGCGATTTGATCGACCAGAAGTCGCCGACTTGTGAGCGGTGCGGGGGCGAGAAGTTCACGCTGTACGGCGGCGTAACCGTCTGCGTGTACTGCGCGAGTCGTCCGACCGCCAGCGAAGCGGAGCGGTTCGTTCGGCATCTCGAAGCGGCGAACGAGACGGTTCGCGCGTGGCCCGATTGGAAACAAGAGGTTGCCGCGAAAGTGCTCGGCGGCGAAGCGGATACTACGAGTTCGGATTACGCGTCGAGGCTCATCCGTCGCGATGGCTTCGCTGCGGCAGAGCGAGCAATCGACGCGCTCGGAGAACTGCGCGACGGGTGGGCTGACGTCGACTCGATCGCACCGAGCACGGAGTCGATCGCAGCGGCTAAGCTCGTCGCCCGCTGTCTCATCGGTTTCGGCTGCGAGTTCGAGGTCGACGGAGACGTCAACGGCGGCGTTGCGCTCACGATGTTCGGCAATCGTCGCAACGTATGGTTTGCCATCGCGTCGCATGGCTTCGTCACGATGGTGTTGACCGACGAAACGAAGAACGCGCCTCGATCGTCGCGTGTGGACACGCTCGATCCGGCGAAGTCGATCATCGAGGCGATGGAATGGGTCGGCCATCGGCGGTCGCCGGAGTCGTCGTGAGCGGCCATCGCCAGCGGTGGCTCGCTAGGCGTGGCGAGCGCGATCCAGACGTCGGCTTGTGCTCGCGATGCGGCATCACGATCGTTCGCACCGCTGTAGCTGGTGACGTATACGTTCGCGACGGCCGTGTCGTTGCCGCGCCGACGTCATGCCGGTGGGGCGAGCCATGCTCGATTGCGATGCCTACGGACGGGACTACACCGATGGTCGACCGCTGCAAGCGATGCGACGTTGACACGGAACACCGAAGCGAGACGCGGACGCATCACGGCGCTATCGGGCCTTGCGAGTACACTCAGTGGACGTGTAGTGTGTGCGGCGCGACAAAGCTGCACCTAACGAAGAATGCGACTCCAGCCGACGCGGAGAAGAACGGTGGCTGAACAGGCGAAGAATCTCTCCGTTTCCGAAGCGCGCTCGCTGTACGACGAGGCGAAGTCCGAGGAACATCGGGCGTTCTGGGAGTGGTGCGAGTCTCAATCGAGAACGTCGAAGGCTAAGAACGCGCTTATCGAAGCGATGGCGCGAGAAGGGATCGACGAAGATGCGTGAGCCGATGCAAGACGTCGCTGGCGTCCCGTGCGACAACCCGATCGAAGGCGCCGAACTGGTCGCGAGCCTCGATTGGTACGACGGCGTAATGATGGCCGCGATCCTTCGTACAGGCGAGGGCCTCTGGTTTCGGGTGTGGGACGACATGGACGGTCGCGTCGAAAGATGGCTCGTAGCGAAGACGACGCGTGAACGTGTCGAGGCGCTCGGTGACGGGATGATTGTGCTCTCGGATATGCTTCGTGAGCCCACCGACGGACGTCTCATCGTGCTCGACTGCGACGGCGAGAGAACGGCGCGATGCGTCGTGGCGAACGACCGTGCTGCCGTTGTAGATGATAGCGTCGGAGACGTACCGTTCCGGCGCGATGAGTGGCGAACGCAGCCGGTGTGGCGCGACGACGAAATCGCCTAGCCAGAGAAAGAACGCACGCCTTTCTGGCGTATGATGAGATCATGAGTGACGACACCGCCTACGACAACTGGCTCCGCAGTACCAGCGTCGCGACCGAGACCGTCGACCTTTCGCATCGGTCACACGTCACCGTGAGGCTCTACCTCGACGACGTGCGACCGTGCCCGGTAGGGTGGACGCTCGCGCGCAGCGTCGCCGAAGCGATCGAGGTGATGAAGCGATGGACCGTCGTGGATGCGTCGCTCGATCACGACCTCGGCGCGTGTGACGAGTGTCTCAAACGCGAAGAGGTGGCAGCCCTCGCGGCGACGGGGGCGTTCCTCTGCCCGCACATTCCGAACGGCATGGAGTTCGTGCGATGGATGAAGCGAACGGGCGTGTGGCCGACGAACAAGCCGACCGTGCATAGCGCGAACGCGGGTAAGGCTCCGAAGATGCGCGAGGAGATCGAGGCACACTGGCGGCCGATGAATACCGACGCGTCGGAGGGCGTATAACGCGCATGAGAAAAGTGATGTTCAATCGAGAGAGCGCCTACCTCTTCATGCTTCATCGCATCGAGAACGGCGTTCCCGTGTTCGTGAAGGCGCGCATCATGTCAGACGCCATGCCGACCACCGTCGAACCCGACACGGTGTGGTCTCGCGTGTTCGATGCGACCGGCGAAGACTTCGCCGAGGCTCGCAGTGTTCTGCTGGAGTACATCCACACGCAGCGGTGGCTCGCGTGGGCGAGGCCGCACTGCCCGCGGCATGAATAGGCGCGAACGATCACCCGTATCACGCTCATGCACAAGCCGCTGACGGCAGGTCTGCCTATCTTCGCGCCGCTACTCGCATACTCCGTGTCGGAGTTCGCGAGGTACGCCGCTGACGTTCGCAACAGGGAGCTCACGGACGCGCTCGACCACGAGCGTCACCGACGCTTCGCCGCCGAGCAGCGCATCGATGAACTGCGCGAGAAGCTCGACGCGTTCGCGAACGATGCAATCGATCGATTGGCACCGTCGGACGACGCGCTCGCTGAGATTCTTTTTCGCAAGTACAGCGGGGGCGAGGATATCAAGACGCTGGACGTGATCGACGTGGCGAACTGGGTTGCGACGGCGCGAAAGGCGAAGGAGGTTCTGCGATGAGCGGCGACGCGATGAAAGCGGCGGTCAAGAAGATCCTCTCGGCGAGGTACCCCGAGGCACAAGGCGGCAGCGTGGAGGGCTTCGACGTGTACGGTAGTGACGACGTGTTCGTCGACCACTACGTTATCTACGGCGACAGAGTCGCAAAGCGAGCGGAGAGACTGCCGATCTACGCGGCGATGCTCGAAGGGTCGTATGACGTTCGATGCATTTGCGAGGGGACGCGAGAAGCTCGGCTGATCGTCTCCGAGAAGCAGTCGAAAGCCGTCGACGACGATGACCTCGCCGATGCGCTCCGCACGGCATACCAGTCTGGCGGCGAACGTACTCGCGAGGCGTGGCTGGCGGTGGCGCAGAAGGCGCGAGAGCTCCTCCGGTGAGCACGCCCTACCGTAAATCCGATGGCACCTTCGAGACGCCACCGAAGCCTCGCAAGCCGTGGTTCTGGTGGCTGCGCGTGTGGCTGTACTCGGGGAGGGTCAGACGTTACGCCGACGCGAACCTGCGTATTCAGGCTGAGGATGTGAACGGCGCGGAGAGAACGGTAACGGCCTCGTGGGAAGTTGCAGACTCGATAGCGTCTATACTGGAATCTACTCCGCCAGGAAGTTCGGCGCTAGTTGGATGTGTCCTATTCAGACCTGAGTGTGTTCCTACGATGGCGCGATACGCCAGAGACGCCGCTGACGCGTACAATAGGTCTTCCAAATGAAGACGAAGCGACGCCTCGCGAGAGAGAATCGTGCCCTGCGTGCCGAGGTCGAGCGTCTGCGATCGCTGCGCGATGGCATCTTCGCGATGATCGACGCGAGATCGGACGCTGAGTTCGCCGAGTCTGTGGCGCCAGAAAGCACCGCTGCGGACCGAGCATGTTCGTTTGTCGCTGCGATGGCACTCGAAGCGATGACGGCTGAACTCGCAGCGATTCTCTCGAAAAGAGAGCGTGTGGCACGGGATGAGCGACGCATCGAGAGGGTCGAAGCGATGACGCATATCGCGAAGGTGCCGTCGTGATCCGCCTCGCTCTCATCGCTGCCCATGCTGCGCTTCGGAAGGCGACTCGGATAGCTGCGAGAGCAGCGAACGTTCCGAGCGACGGTCACGTAGCGATCCATCTCGGGCAGTGGTGTGCGGTGCAGTACGAGTATGTCATGAGACCTGGCAAGTTCGGCTTGACGCGCGACCCGATCGATCGAATCGATCGTGGTCTTGTGCTGGCCATAGCAACGCACTCATGGCATGACGGAGGCGCCGAAATCTACGTGCTACTCGCGGCCCGTGAAGCGACAGGCGACGATGCCGATGCGATGATGAAGGCATACGACGAAGAGTTCGATCGGCAGATCGAAGAGGATTCGCAGTGAAGAAAGTCAGCAAGAAAAGAATCGATCCAGTCAAAAACATCGACATCACCCTCGTGTCGGAGGGGCCGCGCAAGGGCTGGGTTCGCACCGTCGGCATGGCGCGCTTCGGCAAGCCGGAACTGGAAATGCGGAACGTTCCACTGTTACCGTTCGGGCCTGCGGGTGAGATGCTCAACGGCCTTGCGGACATGCTTCTGAACGAGACGCACGACGTCAAGGCGGGCGAGTCGATCCAGTTCAACATCCGAGCGACGTAGCGCGGATTCTCCGCCGTTGACGGCGGAGATGAAGCGCCGTGACAGTATATGTCCGCGGCGCTGATTTGTCGGTGGACACGCGTCGCTGCACATGGGAGACACGGCTCATGCCTCGGTACGGCAAGCGAAAGGACGGCGGAAAGGTGGCGCGCGTCGTGGCGACCGTTCGCCTTGCTCCGTCTCGCGAAGTCCACGCCGAGTTGCTGGCGACCATCGAGCGATGCAACGAGGCGGCGAACTGGCTAGCGGGTGAGGCTTTCGTCTCCGGGTGCCACGGCTTCGACACGCTCTCGAAGACGCACTACGCCACGCTTCGCGAACGTTTCGGTCTCTCTGCGCAGGTTGCGCTGCTTACAGCGTCGAGGGTTGTCGGAACGATCAAGAGAGACCCGACGATCCGACCAGAATTTCGGCCGCACGGCGGCGTGCCGTTCGATCGGCGCGTGTACTCGATCAGCGGCGACACGCTCTCGATCCGCGCTATCGATCGACGCATCGGCGGCATCCCGCTCAAGATCGGGCCGACGCAGCGCGAGTGGCTGGAACGCGGCGAGTGGAAAGAAGCGGACTTGATCGTTCGCCGCGGGCGAAAGAAGACGCTCGATCTCGCGATCACCGTCGAGATCCCGCTGCCAGAAAAGATCGTCGCGTCGGGAACGCTCGGCGCGGACCTCGGCCAAGTCAACATCCTCACCGACTCCGACGGCAACCACTATTCGGGCGCGAAGATCGATGAGATGCGCGAGTGGTTCGCATCGCGTCGGGCAACGTTGCAGAAAGTCGGAACGCGATCTGCGAAACGGGCGCTGCGGAAACTCGCGGGCGCGGAGGCTCGCTACAAGAAAGACGTCAATCACTGCATCTCCAAGCAGGTAGTCGCGCGTGCCAAAGGCACCGGTAGACGCATCGCCCTCGAAGACCTCACGGGCATCCGTCAACGGGTCACGGTTCGGCACACTCAACGCGCCCGTCTCGCTTCATGGGCCTTCTGGCAGTTGCGGCAGTTCATCACGTACAAGGCGACCCTTGCGGGCGTTGTGGTCGTGTTGATCGATCCGCGCGGCACGTCCACAACGTGTCCGATCGAAACGTGTGGTCATCGCGAGCGGAGCAATCGGCGCTCGCAGGCGGAATTCTGTTGTCGACGATGCGGCTACACCGCGCCCGCCGACTGGAACGCTGCCGTGAATATCCGAACGAAGGCTGACGTCACGCAGCCTATGGTGTCGCATGATGACGCTGGAAACGTCGCTGGTTTTGAGCGCGAGACCCCGCCGAGTGCAGATGCAAGCCGCGCCCTTTAGGACGCGGTCGTTGACCGACCTCTGCGTGTTCCGCGTCGTCAAGTCGGTGCCGTTCGACGACAAGTCGAGCGAGGGCGTGAAGGACAACGCCCTGCTCGCGTCAGCGCCGCACTGGACGATCATCGACGAGCCGATGGAGGGCATGTGCGCACTCTGCAACTCCGGCCGCGGACTCTGCCCGCACTCACGCCCATCGTGACTGAAACCGACAAGTATCCTGCGTGCGCAACATGCGGCCACCCGATGTACTGCACGGAGTCGTGCTGCGTTAACGTCGTGGATGGCATGGCGCATCACGATGGTTGTAAGGCAGACACGGACGATCCTGAGTCGGTGCTTCGTACTGCCATGTTACGCGGTGAGATTTCGCGCGAGCTATATCACGAAGAGATCGAGTGGCTGCGACGCGTCGATCGAGAAACCGAACGTATCCTCTCGCTATCGCAGGAGGAACTCGACGCGGAGTTGATCTCGCTCGGCATCGACCCGGCAGAGTCGGTGGAGCGTGTTCGCCGGTCGATTGAGTTGGCTCTGCTTGCACGGGATTCCGCGCGGACCGACTAGCGACAGTTGCGGCGATTCTGGATAGCTCGCAGGGCGTACATCGCTTGATCTCGGAGTTCTGTTGCGACTTCGTAGTCTGCGGTGTCCACTGTCTCACGGCATAGATCATTCGCTGCCTTGAGGTTCAGTCTGGCGGCGCACGCCTCGGCCGATACGTCGATGTCAGTGTACTCCATCGCCTTGCTGCCGTCGCCGCTCACGTCACGGGCTCCACGGTAGCCAGAACGAACGTCGGGTCGGTGCCGATGGGCGCGTAGTTGCAGCGCCATGCCCTGTTGATTGCGTCGGCGTAGTTGTTCGCGGACTCGCCGCTCATCGCGTACCAGCGGCCGTCCTCGACGAGGTTCTTCGCGTCGCCGAGGCCGAGGCCCGTCGCGATGCGGACGGACTTGATCGCGTCGATCTTGCCGGTGTTCGGGAACACGGTGTTCCTGCTGCCGATCGCGGCAGCGCGCGCTGCGTCGTTCGCGATGCGGACCACGAACTTCGTGTCCGGTTTGACGGCTTCGCGCGAGGCGACGATGGCGTCGAGCTTCGCGCGATCCTCTGAGGAAAGCGCGCAGATGAGGGTAGCGAGTTCTTCGACGGTGAGGACAGTGTCGGTGTTCATGCCGATGATACGTCGCACGAGGCAGGAATCTTTCGACCAGACTCCGATCTCTCTGATGCGCTAGGCGGGGATGAGTTCGGCGAGGTTGATCGGCGTGTACGCCGTCGATCCAGAGGGCGCGGAGAGACCGAGGTACGTGACCGGCGTCTCGTCATCGCGCGTGGCCCTCGCGACGAGCATCCGCGCGAGGTAGCCAACGGTGAGGTATCTACGCTCCGCGATGGCGCGGATCTGGAGCGATACGGAGTGCTTGTTCTGCTCCACTCGATTGCCCCAGCGGATTCCGGTGAGTGCGAGGTGCAACCACAACGCATCCCACCCGCTCGCGCCGCGAACGAACGCTACGGGGAGAGCGACCTTGCCCTTGCCGTGGAGTTCGGACTTCGCCTGCACGGTGGACGCCTCGAAGGGGAGACCGCGAGGTTCGCGACGTCCGTACTCGACGGTCTCCATCGAGTCTCGGCCCATGAAGCCGAAGAACGCCTCTCCGATCGCCTCGAAGTCTTCGCCCGCGAAGATGTTCACTTGAGGAACGATTGCGTGCGTGTCGTGCGGGAGTTGCCGCAGCGAGACGTCGATGAACTCCGTCGACCCCGGCGCAGGAGCTTCGGTGATGTCTCCGCTATGCGTGAGGAAATCGCCGCGCTTGAGGCTGGAGTAGGAGCACTGACCGTTCGGCTGCCACTCATCGGAGAGCGTGAGCACCGAAAGGTCGTAGTCGGTCCGATCCTGAGTCTGCCTCCAGTACGTGAAGAAGCGTAGCACCGACGGATCGCCGTGGAGAGGCATGCGAGAGCCGCGCGGGAGCACGCCGCAGCCGCGGGGCTTGTGCTTGTCCGTGAGCGGCAGCGCGACGTCGAGGATCATCGGATCGATCACGAGGTTGCGCAGCGAAGGGAGCCTCCGCGCGATCTCGCGATCGATCGTTTCGCAGAGCGACGTGACGACGCATGCATCGAGCGCGCCTCGCGCCTCGGGCGCTACCCAGACCTTGCCCTTGCGGTTCGGAAAGATGCGCGCCCCGCCACTCGCCTGCGTGCGATTCTGGAGGTGCTCACGAAGCCCGAGCAGCACGCGGCCAGACACCGACGGCGCAGCATGAGCAAGTGACTCGACCATGAACTGCGCGTCGACACCGGCCACGAGGAGTCGGTCGACGGAACGAACGAGCATCCCCGGAGCATCGCGCAGAACGGCGAGAGCACCAGACGGACGCTTCGCGAGGAACTCCCTCTCGGCGCGAGAGGCGATCGATACTGCCTTGACGTCTCCACGCGCGACGCCGAACGCATCGTGAGCGTGCGGGGCATCGAACTCGTAGGGGTGGAGCTTCTCTCCGAGCCGCTTCCACCGTTCCGCGTACTTCGTGACGTCGCCGACCTTGCCGTAGTTCTCGCCGATGACCTTGTCCAGCGTGCGAACCAGCGAACGACGCTGCGAACGCGGAGGCGAGTGGAACTTCGTGTTCGTCTCCAGCGTGACGTCGCCACCGGAGAGTTCGGCAGCGCACCGGAGCACGTCAGTGGACGTGTCGCAGTCCATCGTCTGCCCGCGGCGGACACGTTCTGCGTTCACGACGGCACGCGTCTCGCGCATCGGCACGTCCCCCGAGAGATCGGCGATGGACGGCAGCATGCGCCGCAGCAGCGCGATGTCATCGGGCGATTGCGGAACGTTCGCGCTGACGATGGAGCGGTAGAGGCGCTCGGTCTCCTGTTCGATAGTGCCACCGAGGTGGAGCACCTTGAACGCGGCCTTGAGCACGGGTCCGAGGGGATCGTGAAGCGCGGCCATCTCCTCGAACGTGTGCGGCACACGCCCGTACATCGGGAGATCGAGCAGGTTGACGTAGCCGAGCGACGCGATCGCAGCCGCGACCTTCTCGCTCACGTCCGCACGCGAGAGCGCGTCGCAAAGGCTCTTCGACCAGAACTTATCGGTCGCAGGAACGCCGCGCGGGAACGTCGCGAAATAGGGTACGTGCCGAACGTGGTCGCCGACCATCGCACGCACCGCATCGAGCAGTCGAACGCCGGTCGCATCGACGTACTGCGGCGAGCGTTCGCTCCACGCGTGCATGAGATCAGCCGAAGCCTTGAACCCGACGCGCATGAGCATGGCGTCGAGACGGCGCGCGCTAGCGAACCCGTCACCGGACGGCGCCGCGTCCATCGGAACGCGCATGGCGCGAGAAACGATCGTGCTGAACATGGCGTGCCCCGAAGGAGCCGAGGGAAGCGAGGCGACTAGAACATCCGGTAGTTAGAAGGAAGCCGCCTCATGGCCTCGACGGGTGCTTATACGTCGGTCGGCGGAGGATGTATTCAAGAAAGTCATCGCGGCGTTGTTTTTCTTGGAAATATCGCAGAACACCGCGTGCGTGAAAGATATGCTGACCGGTCACCGTAATACGTGTCGAGGTCAACATGACGAAGAACAAGACTATCCAGCACGCCGAGCCGTCGCTCCGCGAGCGCATGGCGCGCGGCGATTTCTTCTCCAAGCTGCCGTTCCATCGTCGAAGCCAGAACCACGCAGAGTGGCAGGCTCGCGAAGACGACAATCGTCGGCTGCATGCAGAGATGCGGGCAGCGATCGAGGAGGAGTTCGACGCGACCAGCCTCCCTGAAAGCGTGCGTGACGCGATCTGGGAGGTCGTCACGCAGCACGCTGACTCATACACGGGGATATACGACGAGTACAACCCGATCGTCGTTCTCGCGAGGCTCGCCTACTCCGAAGGGGGCGCTAACCGATGAGCGAGTTCAAACCGTACTACGGCGACACGCCGTACCCGATCGCCTCGTGCGTCCCGCGCGGCATCGCGCTCCCTGTCGCAGAGGTGACGCTCGCGACGCCGTATCCCTGCCACTCGTGCATGGGATATCGATTCGACGTGGAGCACGCTCACACACACGAGAAGGCGCCGCTCGTGCCGTGCTCCGTCTGCGGCAACCGCGGCGCGGTGATGCCGGGTGAGGCGGTGCTCGTCGATGTCGCCGCGTCGCACTCGTGGGAGCGCGACCCGAACCTCGGCATCGGTCGCATCTACTGTCTCGCTCGCCTCCGGTCGCCGTGGCCCGGTCGCGGCGGATGGTATCGGGAGTCGCCCGAGGGAGAGGAGAAGGGCACGGCGTCGGGCTCGCACAGCGCGCAGGCATTCGGCGCCAGCTCGCTCCGCATGGCCGCCGAGGTCGCCGCGATCGAGGCTGTCAGCAATGCGGGGGGTCTGCGATGCCGCTCGCTACGGTGGCTCTCTGAGATCGAGTGGCCGACGTCGTGGCCTGTGTCGCGCCGCGCGATGGACGCGGTCGACCGGCTCATGGCCGAGCTCGACATGCCAGCGTCGAGGGTCGTTCGCGGCTAGATCACCACCGCCCGACGCGCGGCGTACCGAAACGTTCTCCGTCGATCGGATGCCATTCTACGGTGCGTCTCTCCGTGTCGATCACACACGCGCAAGGCGAGTGTCCGCGGTGAAGCGTGCCAGCGTTGAGGAACGTCGTCCCGTCATGACCCGATAGCGCGACGCCGTCCGAGACCCACCGGACGCCCGGTCGGTGCGAGTGCCCGCCGATATGCAGCGCGAACTTGCCAGCGCGCATCCGCATCCACTCCGGGTGTTGCGTCGCCTCGTCCGGCAGGGACGTAGCCTCGACGCACGCCATATCATCCACGCCGAAGCCGTGAGCAACGATCGCTCGCCCGACGGACGTGTCGAGCGTGATGAAGCGTGGCCGCGTCGCGATCCACTCCAGCGCGTCGTCGTCGAGCGCGCCGACTGGCAACGCTTCAGCGTCGTGCCGAGCGTGCCCGCAGAGCCACCATCGTTCGTGGTTCCCCGCGACGGTCTCGATGCTGTGCCTGCGGAGGATGCGGACGCACTCGCTGGCGCCTGAGAGTCCGAGAGCGCCGTCAACGATATCGCCGACGCAGAACACGCGGTCGACCGTATGAGCGAAGCGAGCGAGCGTCGCGGCGAGAGCGACGTGCTCCGTGTGGACGTCGCCGATGGCGAGAATGCGCGTCATTTTAGCGCGCCGAAGAGGTCGAGTTGTGCGGTGACATCTGCGGGCTTCTTCTGCGCCGCGACACGCTTCGGTTGAACAGGCGATGCGCCCGACGTCGCACGCGCTTCGACCTGCGCACCGTTCGTGAGGCGGAACTCCGTCATCACGCAGTGACGCGGGTCGATATCGATCGCGATGACGCGGAACCCTGCGTCGAGCAGCGCCTTCGCCTCGATGCCGGTGCCGCAGTACGGAACGATCGCGATGGGCGAGACGTGCTCCGGCAGCGAGAGGAGCTTCGCGTGCCAGTTCGCGAGCGATTGCGGCTTCACCGTGGGGTGCTGGTAGTGAGCGCGCGGTGCGTTGCACGCGAGGCATAGCCCGTGCGGGTGCTCTTTCGTCGGTTCGCTGGCCGTAGCGCGTGCGTCCCGAACGCCCGCGACGCTATCGTGGTGCGCGCAGCCATCCGAGCACGTCACGTAGGCGAGTCGATCGCTTGCTGACGCCTTCGCTTGATAGAAGAAGCGGGCAGCGGAGCCGATGTCTAGGTACTCCGTCTTTGAGTCGATGCTCTGCGGAGAGCCGCCGAACATCACTCCTCCCTTTTTCCCGACGCTGTTACCGCGTGTGTTGCCTACCCACGGGCTGCTTCGATCGCCGCTCTGTCTCGCGAGTTCGGCGACGGCGCACGTTTCGGTGCAGCGCCACTCGTCCACCGTTTCGGTGCCGTCGGCGTTGGCTTTGCCCGCCGAGTTCGGCACGCCATCGCCACACGGTGCTCCGGTATCCACGAAGCCGCCTTCGCGCGCACCTCCGCCTTGCCTAGCGTCGCCTCGGATCTTCGCCGCCCCGACCAGTTCGCAGTCTTCGTCGTGGACGAGAGCGAGCGCGGCGGGGAAACGGCCGCTGGCGTTCGGCTTCACGACACGCCGCTCATCCTCGCGCGGAAAGATGTTGCCTCCGTTTCCTCCGTTGATCGTTTCGCGCAAGTGAGGATTGAGCGCGAGGTTGCCGTCGCCGATCCTCGCCGCGTCGATGTTGAGCACGCCGCAGCCGTGCGCGAGAACGTTCGCTGCGACGGTGCCGTCCATTCCTTTTCGAGCGACGACGAGAGGTTCGTACGCGGGCTTGACGTCGGTCCCGTAGCCGTCCCACTGCTTCGCGGCTTCGGTGGCAGGAGCGGTGACTGGAGACATTGCGCCATTTGTATTCAGCGTTCCATCTGAACTGCCATGCAGGCTAGATCCGACTACGCCTCCATTTGAGCGATCTCGCGTTGTACCGTCTGGCCTCAAACGATCTCCCACGACGATTCTTTTCTCGCCAGCCGCATCATCGATCGCCTTCGACACGTCTAGGCTTTTCGGAAAGCCGCTGTTCCCGGTGACGAATACCTTGCCGTTGCGCCGTGCGACGAAAGCGCCAGTTGGAACTCTCACGCACCAGACGATCCCGGTGTAGTCGACGGCATCGATCCTGACCAGATCGGTAACGGTGAACCGTGATGCTCGTACATCTTGTGATCCTTGTTCGATGCGAACAGACTGAGGTTCTCCTGCCTGTTGTCCGTCGGGTCGTGGTTGACGTGATGCACTGTTTCTGTCCGAGACAAGCACCTTCCCATGATCGCCGCGACGATAAGGCGGTGCTCCATCACGTACCCATCCTTCCGCGCCATCAGCACGAACTCTGCGGGGCACCTCACGTACTTCACTCCCGCGTAATTCCCGTGAGTCTTGAGGACTGTCACTCCGCCCTTCCACGCTGGGTTTTTGTCGCCGGACATCTTCGACTTGTACGAAGCTAACGACGCATCGGTCCACCCAGGCTTGCCGTTCTTCGCGATGGATTTGAGTCGGTCTCGCGTGGCCGGATCGTTCGATCTCCACGTCCCGTAGCATCTCCTTGAACAGAAAAGTCGTTCGGCGCGCATAGCGTGACACGTCGGTCGTGTCACCGCTTCGCCGCATACAGCACACGGGCGCACGGTCACGAGCAGTTCCTCTGGAGGCTTCGTTCGGCCCGTGTTCGCAGCGCGAATCGCAGCGATCACACACTCTTGGCTGCACGTCAGCCTTTGCAGCCGCTCGCTCTTTGATTTGCACGGGAATGGCTGAGAGCAGCGATTGCACGTCTTCCAGAACGGGTACACGAACTTCGCGTTCCAGTGAGGCTTCTTCTGCGACCTGAAATACGAGTTCTCCGCCTCGTTCAACGAGGCAGCGATGGTTTCGGGTGACGATTTGGTCCGTACGATCCGAGTGAACTCGATAAGCGGTATCGCTGTACGGGTAGACGAATACCTCTTCAACAGTTTGCCACTGATAGTTTCCATTGCTCGTATCGTAGCACATTGCGGCGTGTGTTGTCGTGATTTGCTGGTACTGCACCCACCCTTTATCAGTGAGAAGTTCGGTATCGTCCGAAAGGCAACCTTGCAGCCACGACCATCCCGGCCTTACGTCGAATCCTGCGAGCCGCACCGCAATACCGAGGAGGTCCACCGTTCGCGTCGACGAGAACGACACGTTGTACGCTCCGGGCTTGAGCACGCGGTGTACCTCGCGCCACGCCTCGGGACCGGGCACGTAAGCATCCCACTCCTTGCCCATGAAGCCTTGTCGGTTGTGCGTGTACACCTTGCCGTCGAGCCATGCGCGAAGGCACTCTACGATGTTGTCGATGTTCTGCTCGGATAGACCATACGGCGGATCGTTGTAAGAAACGTGAATGCTCGCATCCGGCACGAGAGGCAGAACATCCATCACGTCGCCGCAGATGACGGCGTGCTTCGATCGGCCAGCGATCACGTCGTCGATTGCACTCTTCGGGTCACTCATTGTTTGCGTCCTTTACGCAGACGTCGAATGTCGACGACGGCACCGAACTCACTAAAAACATGATCAAACGAATCAAACCTCACGCCGTAGTAGACCATAGCGCAAGCCATCGGAGCGCCTTTCTTCGACTCAACGCCGTCTACCATAAATTTCAACCTAGTATCGCGCAGGAAAGACACCGCCGCCGCGGCGCCGAAAACGTGAAGTTTCCAGTGGCTAGTATTTGTGGCTACAGGCACCAGAGCGATTACTTCTGATTGATGCGTGTCATGCGCATGAGAGCATCGCGCAAGCCAGTCGCGGATTGACGTGTGCCTCTGCGGGTCTGAACCGTACGGAGGATTAACGTAGATGCGTTCGTAATTCCACGACTCTTGCAGCCCGTCACTGAGCGGCAATTTGTACTCTGTTGTCGCGCTTACGATAGAGAGTTTGTTAGAGCACGGGTCCAAATCAATGACGCCGCCGAAAACTCTGCGTACCGCGGCGACGTATTTCTCTGGCGTGCACCAGTGATGGCTCTGCGTGTTTACTTTTCTGCCCGCTGTCATGCTTACTGGCCCTTCGGTCGCAGTACGTCAGCGTATCGTTTCATGGACCGACGCACACTTCTCGGGAGATCGGGGTCGTCTGCGACGTTCGTGAGGTAGTCGGCAATGTCTGCGAGCTTCGCACGCTGCTCGTGGTTGCGCAGGAGATCGTGCATGTAGTTCTTCTCGCGAGCGATCCAGAACTCTGCGTTCGGCCCGAGCACGTCCGCGACCCTCTGCGCGAACGCATCGTCGAACTCGATGTAGTTGCTACCTCTGAGGATCACGTCGATGTCGAGCGCGTCGGTGCCGAACGTGGATGCCTCGATGCCGACGCGCGAGCAGAAATCGTCCACGCTCATTCCGCGCGCTTCGATGATCTCCACGATCGATTCCCACGGAGACGACGGCTCGCCCTCTGGCTGGTAAGCGTCTTCGTCGATGGTCGTGTCGAGGCGAGAGCGAAACTCTTCGCCGTGTCCGAGTGCCGTAAGCAAGGGGCGTAGAGGGTTGTCGGTTCGGTGAGGAGCGCTGTAGGCGAGCGCGTGGAAAGCGTCGTGCAGATCGTTTGCCATGCAGCCTAGACGATCGCGCCACTCCTCGTTCGAGTCGACGCATGACCAGTATGAGTTACCGGGCTGCGACACCACGCCGTACTTGCGGATCGCGGCGTGGATCGAGCGACGGATGCTCGCGGGGCAGCCGGGTAGTTCTGCGGCGAGCGAAACGTCGCGGACCATCTCCAGTTCGATGCGTTCGAGTTCCTGCGAGACGACGTAAGACTCGCGGTCTTCCGAGTCGTCGGCGAACGCTTCGTGGAGTTCTGAGCCTTTGCGGTCAAAGTAGGCGGTCACGTCAACTGGTCTCTTTCTGTTTGCCGTCTTGGTTCGAGAATCGGCATCAGTCGAGTTCTTCGATGCAGTGCACTCCGACGCCGCAGTCTGGACACACCTGAATGTATCCAGTCCGCTCTTGCTCGCGCAGCATCCACTCGAAGTGAGGGTGTTGGCATGTTGACGGGGCGACGAAGACGCGCTGCCTCGTCAGGTGCGGAACATTCTGCACACGGGCGGCTTTCGCCGCGGCACGTTCGGATGCGCGACGCTGCTGGCGAGTGACGGTCACGTCCCCTCGCGGCGCCACGGAGCGTTGTTGATCGACCCGTCGGCCTGCGCGTAGCCGCCGACGGGCGGTACGTAGTGTTGCTCCAGATCGAGAAGCGTCTGGATCGCTGGCGCCGCCAGAGCGTAGCGGACGACGAGATCGAGCAGGCGCTTGTACTCGTTCCAGACGTCGGTGTCGCTCATCACGTCGAGACGAGCAACGATCGCGCGAACCTCTGCTACGAGCGAGGCGGCGATCACATCCTCCGACGGCGGATTGCTTGCGATCTTGCCGAGCAAGCCGCGGTACTGCTCGGAGACGAACGGAGCGCGAGAGACGGGGGCGGGTTTCATTGCTACGGGCTCAGCAGGAGGCAGGTTGCGGTAATCGTGCATGAGTTCGTCTGCCCGCTTGCGACCGATGACTCCGACGAGATAGACGTGCAGCCGATCCGCGTAACGGCTCCTCGCAGCGCCGATCACTGCGATGCCGGAGAACGGGTACGTGAATGCGAGGTAACTGTAGGCGAGTGATGGCTCCATGCCGTCGAGGCTCACCTCATCGAGCAGGGACGCAATTCCACTCCAGTCGCCACCGTCAGCGAGACCGTAGATCCGATCGATGACGTCGCCCATCGCGTCCTGCATGGACTTGTCGCCCGCGGTCACTCCGACTCCGTCGGCTCGACCGCTCGCGCGTCACGCTGAAACGCGGCGGCGATGGCATCCTCGGTCCACGCGAACGGCGGGACCGGGCGAGTCGTGGTTTCTTCGATTGGCTCGCACGCGGCGAGCTCCAGCATGAGAAGATCGAATTCGCTCATGGCGACGTATACGCGGAACGATGCGGCTGTATTCAACGTGTTGATCGACGCGCAAGGTTCCTCGCCGTTCCGCTGTTCTCGCGCCCCGGACGCACCCACGCGATATCGACGTCCGAGGCGAGCGTCATCGCTTCGTCGCGCTCCTCGTCGCTCGCAAAACCGCCGACCGCGGAGAAGCCGATGTTGTTGCGCGGCGCAGCGAGCATGTGGAACACGGTGACGTTGTCGTCGCAGCCAGCGAAAGCGAGTAACCGCTGCGTCATCGTGTCGGCACCGCGGGCATCGCCGACGACGAAGCGCGAGCCTGCGTCGATATGCTCGCGAAGGCTCGGCGCGTAGTGCTGCCGGAACTCTTCGCTGGATAGGTCGAGATGGCCCGATACGAAAACTGTGACAGTGTCGCTCATGGCGTGCATACGCGAGAGTCGGATCGCGTATTCAGCGGCCGTGCCCCGGCGCGTCGCGAAAAGTTCTTGGTCGTGAAAGAAACCTGCCGCGGCCGTCGTATCATCGTCAACAACAGCACGACACGCTGGCGATACCCGCCGACCGCGCCGCGCTCGACTCTGCCTCACGGAGAGCCGCCATGACTGAAACCGCTGCAAACTTTATCGCTCGCTGCGTCGAACGCGCCCCCTCCGGCTGGTCGGCGGGAAATGCCATCGCGAATGCAATGGTTATCCCCGACGATGGCTCCAACCCGATGGGGCAGATCATCTGCGCCCGAGGCGGGGTGTACCTCGCCGTGCAGGGCTACCCGTCGCGCCGCGACGACGACGGAATCGAGTTCTGGGACAACCCGTCGTCGTGGGAACTATTCCTCTCGCGCGAAGAGCAGCGCGGAGAGCTCGCCGCCGCCGCGATCGGCGCGAACGGTGCCGACGAACTCGCCGAGCGTAGCGAGTGGGAGTAGCGCATGGCGCACGAGGCGGAGGTGCGTCGCATCGCCTCGGCCGCGTACACCGACGGCTGGACGTCGTGCGCCGTCGGCGCTCCGCGAAACCCGCCCGTCGGGTGCGCATCGGAGAAAGAGTGGGTGCGCGGATGGGTCGAGAACGACATCTCTCTGCGTCTCCGTGAAGACGCAGAGTTTCTCGCGGCCAAGCGCGCCGCGTGGCAGGAGAGGAACGGATGAGCGACCGAAAGACCGTTTTCGTTCTCGGGGCACCCGACCCCGAGTCGATGTTCCTGTTCCGCACGCTGACCGCGTGCGGCTTCATCGTCGAGTGGGCGACGTGCGGCGGAGTCCCCGTCTCTCCGCGCACGGCGTACGAGGCGGACGTGGTCGAGATCCAGAACCGATACTACAACCCCGTGTTCGTGTGGGTCGAGTGCCTCCCCCGCGAGTGCTCCCGCGCGAAGCTCGAAGGATGCCACGGCGACAAGCTCATCGATCACCACAACCCCGGCGACAAGGGCTACGGCCGTTCCGAGGCGGAGGCGTTCGAGGCGTCGTCGGTGGGACAACTCGCGGACCTCGCTCTCGTGATGGCCGCATCGGCATCAAGCGAGGAGAGGGCGAAGTGGAACGCGCTGCACGACGCGCTCACGACGCCCGACGCCGTCGCGATCGGCTGCTCTGACCACTGCCTCCCTGCGGCGCTCGCTGGTCGATGCATCGACCCCGAGGGACCGCGCATCGCAAGTCTGACGGGGAATGAGTTCTCTGGCCTCACGCGGGCTTCGGTAGACCCGTATCGCGTGCTCCGGCTCCGCGCCGAGTCGCGCGAGGATGCGGCGCTCGCTGCGCTGCTGAACCGCGCCCCGGTTTCTGCTGCCGACGTGCTCGCTGGAATCGCCCGAGACCGCGCCGTTCTCGCCACCGCCCCACGCTTCGCACTCGGCGGGCAGACCGTCTTCGACCTCACTGGCCTCCCCGGTGGGACGCTCCGGTACGCGCAAGAGGCAGTGTCGCTGGAGGGAGGCGCGTACCTCGCGACCAATCCGTTGCGTCCGGGCATGCCGCCGACGGTCGTGATCGGTGGTGCCACGACGCCCGCGTGTGTCGAGGCGTTCATGGCCGCGGCGAGGCGGGCGGTGATCAGGCATCGCGAGGCACTGTTCACGGCGGTGTGGACCGTCGCCGCAGGCGAAGAAGTCGTCGAGCCCGACGGAACTCGCGGCATCATCGTCGGCTCGCGCGGTCTCGGCACTGCCTTCGAGGTGATTGTGCGCGCGAACGATCGTGACTGGTGGTGGCATGCGGCGCAACTCTCCACCGTCGATCCAGAGCACGACGCCGCGGTCGCTGCACTGGAGGCGTTCACTAAGGCGTGCGCAGCGTCGCGCAACGGCGATGGCGTCTACGGCGACCCGGCGCGCGGCTTCGCGGGAACGTACGCGCCGATCGAGTGTGTTCGCGCGGCGCTCGAAGAGGTGCGATGAGTCAACACGACGGCGGGCGGCGATGCTTCGTCTCTCGCCGACGCAGGATCACGCAGGAGACACGATGAGCAAGTACGACGATGACACAAGAGCCGCCCGCGAAGCCCATTACGTCGCGCAGAAGGCGCTTCTCGACCTCGCAGCGCACGCGATCCGAGAGGCGTTCATCGCGGGAACCGAAGGGCTGCAACTCGCGATGGCGCTCACCACTGCGGAGAGTCGCTTTGCGCTCCGCGAGGCGCTGTCGATGATCTCGCACGACACCCGCGTAGACTGGCTCGCGAACGCGCTGACCGCAGTCGACGCCGCGCTGCGCGATTACGCGACTGTGCAGTACGACGACGCGACGAGGCGGAGGTGGCTCGCGGGAGAGATGAGCACTGTTCTCTATCGCATCGCATCGGGGATGCCGAAGCGATGCACGCGGGACGAGAACGTCGTGATCCTGCGCGCAGTGACGAACCGTGTGTTCTTCCGTGCGGTTCCGAAGCGCAATGGTACTACGTTCGTCGAATACGACGTCGTAGGTCTCGACGGTCGTGTCAAGGTCTCGACGCGCGGCGAGAACGCTTACGTAGTTATCGTGTGATCCGCGCGTGATCTGTGTGATATAGCGAGGAGCATCCGCGCATTCAATCGAGCCGAAGGGGAATCACAATGGACGAGTTCTTGACGTATCTCGCTCGAAGCAAGAGGCCGCCGACGGCGGAGGAGATCGCGAGCCACCGCGGGTGGTGGATCGTCAGCGCAATGCCGCAGGGGCATCGTGCTCTCTTCGTCGTGCGGTTTTTCGTGACGCACCCGCACGAAGCTGAGATCGACGGCGAGGTCGAGCGCGTCGACGGCCCGCTGATGCGCTCGCTCACGTCGGATGGCGCGGTGTGGCGCAGGGTCGATGCGTGGGGAGCTGAGGTCTCGCGATGAGCCTCACGCTCCTCACTTCGCTCGCCGACGACGGCGCCGTGACCGACCCCGCCGACGAGGTGGCGCAACTGCGTCAGGAGCTCGCCGCGGCCCGCGCATCGATCCTCGCGACGGAGACCGCTGTCGCTGCTGCGCTCGACGTGGCGGGGGTCGCGTCGGTGATGCACACGCTCGCTGGCCGCGTGGAGGCACTCGCCGCGGAGCGCGACGAGGTACGCGCGTCCGAAGTCGCCGCCGACGTGCGCCGCCGAGACGTGACGATCGCAGACCTGCGCGCGCAGGTCGCGGAGATGGCCCGCGGGCTGACGGATCTCGCGGCGCGGTGCGAGCGAGCCGAGAGTGAGCGCGACGCGGCGCGATGCGCTCTTCTTACTGAACATGCCGCTCGGATCGCCCTTCGGCGCGTGGCGCATTCGATGCCGGTCGCGATCTCAGATGTTCTCAACCACGACGAACGCGAGGCGCTCAATCGATGCGCTGATGGGGGCCATGTCGCCGAACTGCGCGCGGCCGGGGGGGTGGGGGGGGGTGAGCGATGATTGACGCGCTCGCAGAGGTGCTTGCGACGCTGACGCGCGAGAGCGACGTCGCGTGGTGGCGTCGCACGGTCGAGCGCTACCCGCTGCGCATCATCGGCAGCGACGTCGCGTGGCGCCCGTCGACGCAGTGGTCGACGCTGCGCCCTCTCGCGTCGGTCCCCGCCATCACCGAAGCTCGACGCATCGGCAACGCCATCGTGCGCGTCGAGGTCGAGCCCGAGCGACCGCAGACCCCCGCCGACGCGCTGCGACTGCTCGCGGAGACGGACCCGCCGCTCTGGCCGTGGGAGCCGGGAGAGGCGAGCGCGCCCGCGTGGTGGTGTGAGGTGTGCTCGTGCGGATCGCCGTCGTGTGCCGCAGGCGTGATGGACACACCGCCCTCACACGCCGCGCTCGTCTCGGTCGCGCGGCTCGGCGCCGATCGTCTGCGCGCCATCGAGGAGCTGACGCGCGTGCTGCGCGATCACGCGGGGTGTGCGGGGGCGAGGCTGGTGTTCAGGGTGATGACGCGCGCTGAGATCCGCGATCATCACGAGCGGATCTCTCTCCTGTCCTACGCGCACGCGGGTGACCTCGCGACCATGCCCATGTCGGACATGCTCTGCGTGGCCGCGTCTCGCTCTGCGTGGAGCGGAGAGTCCTCGGGCGGGCTGCCCGCGCTCCGCGACCTTCACGCCCTCGGAGTGCACCTCATCGCCCTCGACGAGCGGCGGATCGTGCTCGCGGTCGAAGAGATCGGGGGCTAGCGTGTCTGGCATCATCACGCTGAGCGTATACGCCCACGCCACAACGCCAGACGGCAGCGCGCTCCATCGAGCGACGATCCGCACGCATCACAGCGTCGCAGCGTGGGAGATTGACGCGCTGCGACGGATTCGCTTTTCCGTCGCCGTCGGTGAATGCGTCGCTCACGGGGACCGTACTACCGCGCGACGACAAGGCTGGCAACGAAGAAATTCGACGGCTTGACATATCCTGACCGTGCCGCTCCTCTCCGCGCCTCGGCGCGGAGTATCCGCGGCAGCAATCGAACCGAAACGGAGAACCTGATGATCACCGCAGAAGAAGCAGCCGAGTCGCTCCGTGTCGCGAGTGAAGTAGGTGCCGTATCCCCAAGCGTGTACCGAGAGTCCCTCAAGACCGTCGTGGCATTCCACGCGATCTTCGACGCGCTGCCGAAGTGCGACATCTGCACGGACGTAGCGACGCGAACGTTGCCGCTCACGAGGGATCACCGCTGCGACGTATGCACTCCGCAGTGGGCGATGCTCGCATCGACGAACCTGCCGTACGCCCAAGCTGTACGCGCACTCAAGAGGGCGTGATGGTTAACAGGGGTACACCGCTGCGGAAGTTCGGGGGCTACCGCGTGCGTAGGGTGTCCAATCGATGCAATCCGCTGTACGTGCTTGTGAATGAGCGAAACGAGTTCGATGTTGTCCTTATGTCTTACTGCGTAGGCGCGCTTAACTGGTTTGCTGATCGTCTTGGCGCAGGCAGGATGGCGGCAACGCCGAAAGAAGTCGAGGCGGCTTCGGTTGACGTATTCCCGTCGCTTAACGCGACGCGTTTTGAATACTGTAGGGAGCGGTGGACGCATGCGTCGTATGTGCGCTGGATCAACGGAGGTCCGATCGGAGAGAACTTCGACTGGATCGCGCCAGAAGGTTCGGCGTATTACAAGACAAAATACGCGAAGGATGCTGATACACGCAAAACGTGGAGTGATGATGCGCGAGCACACGAAGATGAGTGCGACGAATTCGACCGCCGCGTGAGGGATCAGTACGCTGCCGGTGAGTGGCCCGATGCAAGCGATGACGGCACCGATCTTTTCGGTGACACGGATCGCAGTATGATGGCGAGCCTTCTAGCAGCGGAAGCGTCGCCAGTATGGGTTGACGCTGGCCGAGATGCCATGCGTATTCTGCTCAAGTTCGGCGTGGATGATTCGGAGATGGAGTCGCTCATGTCGTTCCGGTCGCCGAGCCGCAAGCACGCTTCGTGCGGCACTCGCGAACGTCTGGTGGTTCTGGCGGAGAAACTCGCCGCGAAGTACGGCGGGGAATGGGGAGACAAGAGTGGCCGCTAACACAGGCAAGCCGTGGACGGAGATCGAAGACGCGACGCTGCGCCGACTCTGGGGAAAGGCGAGCGATGCAAAGATCGCGAAGGAACTCAAGCGAACAGAGAAGGATCTGATCGATCGTGCTGGCGAGATAGGCTTGCCGCCGTGCGTCGCGAGAAACGTCGGATTCCGGTGGACGCCAGAGAGCGACAGCAGGCTAAGGCTCATGTGGGGAGAGTCTGGAGAGGGAGCAATGCGCGCATCCCTCGGCCGTACGGTGGCTGGCATCATCAATAGAGCATGGGAACTCTCGCTGCCGCAACAGTCTCAGGGTATGGAGACGATCAACTCATGCGAGAAGAGGCTCGGCGTGCAGTACACCGCCATTCTTCGATACCTTGCGGATGTCGGCGTCACGCCATCGCGTCGATCACCCGTAACGATTCCGTCGAAGGCTCATCGTCACGCGGTGGTAGAACCAGCAGTAGCGGAGACTGTCGTCACGCAGCGTGATGCGAGAGTCGGATCTCCGTCTCGCTACTCATCTGACCTCGGTATGTACAAGCGGTTTGCGTGGAATCGCATGGTCTCAGCCGGAATTGCGCCCAGTGACACTGTCAAGAAGTCGCGCAAGGATGTTCCTGTCGGGCTGCTGGAGGAGGTGTGTTCTGGTATCGACGGCCCGTGGACTGCCGTGTGGCGAGCAGTTCTCGCCGAGGGAGAATTCCCATTCGCTCGCTGGTTCATCGCGCTGGCGGTGTACGACACGCTTCACGTCGAGAAGGCTGACCGCGAGTGGATCGAAATCGTCGCTACGCAGAAGGCGCAGAAGATCATCGATAGCATCGTGGCGAAGCTCGGCGCGAAGATGCCCGGGGTCGTTCGTGCCGTGGACTCGAAGGCTGAGAAGAAGGGCAGGGCAGCGTGAGCAATCGCGTCACGACTGGGGCTCATCGTATGATCCCGTCGATCACGCCGCCTTCGGTGCCAGTCGATAGGTGCCAGAGGTGCGGTCGATCGTCGACTGACGTGACACCGTGCGAATGCGCTCCTACCGACGAAGATCCGGCCGACACAGGCACGCTGCCGTGGCATCGAGACGCAACTGGAAAGGATCGACTGCGGTGAGCCGATACGCCTACGAATCCGCACCGAGCAACGTCGTTTCGTTCCCGAACGGTAACGTTGTCATGCCGTGGCGTGTACGCGAAGGCGTGTTCGTCGTGATGAAGAACTCAGACATCAGATCGACCGGCAACCGCATCGTGCTCGACGCGGGCGGCGTGCCGGTGTTCGTCGCTGGCGTAAACTACGGCGACGACGATTCAGGTGATCGTATGACGGCCATGCTTCGCACCGCATGGCCGACTGCGCGGGCCGTCTTTGTCAGCGCGCGAAGCTCGTGGCAGGGCAGCGACATCGCGTATTTCGACGTCCTTCCCGACGACGAGTGAAAGAAATAGCCGATGGTCGTCGTAGACACGCAAGAACTCGCACGGAACAGCGGAGAGGTCATGAAGATCGTCGTAGTAAGCAGCAATGAGGCACTCGGCGAAGCGTTCGCCGAGCAGAAGCGGGCTGCTTTCGCTCGCCGCCCGAGCACGGAGTCGTTCGATGCCGAAGTAGTGACTCGATACCGCAAGGTTGAAGGCGCGACGGACGTCGCGTTCATCAGCGTCGAGCAGTTCGGCGCCGACGACGCGGCGCACATCGCAAACGCTGTAATGCTCGCCGAGTTCGGCGACCGCGATGGCGCGATCGGGCAACTGGAGGGGTGCCGCGGCTCGCACGTCACCCGCGCGTGGGTCGAAGCACGCCAGCGCGTCGACTTCATCACGCCTCCGACCGACCCTCCGCTCTCGGAGGAGATCCGCGTCGCAGTGTCGCGCCGCGGCGCCGTTCTCAGGAGGATCTTCCAGAACCACAAGGGCGGGGTCGCCGCTCTGACCCGTGAGAAGGACGACTGGACTCCAGGGCCGGGAACGCTGCTCGCGTTCCATCGCCACGTCGCGGAGACAGGTAGGCTCCCGATCAATGATTTCGGCGTATCCAGACTCGCGCTGGAGACGAAACCGTATGGCGCGTACGCACGCGACGTCGGGTGGATGGGGCAACTCTACGCCCGCCCCGCGCTGTTTCTGGACTATGCGTGGTGGGTCACGCTCGACGTGATCGGCCTGTTCTCTGCCGATGACGTCGTTCGCGATGGCGCCGAGGAGCGGATCAGCAGGGTGCCGAGCGGTCTGCGCGAGTGGCGCCAGTTCCAGATTCAGGGACATCGGCATGACACCGAAGACTGCATCGATGCGGACATGGCCGCGACCGCTGAGCTCGAAGCGATCGCACGGGGAGAAGCGTGACCCGAGAGCCGCTTACAAAACGGCAGCAAGTGATCTTCGACTTCGTGGTGTCGTCTCTGTGTGAACATGGTCGACCTCCGACGCTCCGAGAGATCGGTGCTGCTACCGGGATCAAGTCGACGAACGGCGTGAGCGAACACCTTCGGCTTATCGAGCGAAAGGGCTACATCGTCCGATCATCGATGCTTTCTCGTGGCATCAGGCTGGTTGACGACGTATCACACGAGCAAGGTTCAGTCACCGCCGAGCGCGACGCATACCGTGACGCGTTCCTTAAACTCGCGCCGTGGTGCAGCGTTTGCTGCGATAGGCTCGCTACAGTCGAGTTGTCGTCCGACGAATACGTCGCAACGTATTACGCTTCGCAGAAGCCGATCAAGTGTTGCGACGGCTGCGTCGATAGCACGCTCCGCAAGCACCCGGAGCGAATCGTCGAGGATCTCGAATGGGCCGCGATCGCGAGGAAAGAGCAATGAGAACGCCGACCATGCCTCCGCCTCGAAACGTCGCGTGGCTCATCCGTTACGACGACATCGACGATCGAGAATGCGCTGAGATCGCGTACGCTCGTGACGGCATCTCAGCCGCGAAGCGCACGCAGAGCAAGGCACCGATCGACCTTTTCGATGGCGATGCGCTGTCCGACGGAGTAACGGTCGAACGCGCGCCGAAGTACGACCACTTCGCTCCTCGCGGCCCGGACGCGGCAGCGCTGCTCGACTTCGGCTGGCACTTTCACTGCAACGAGTGCGAACACGAGTTCGACGTGTACGGCTGCGAGACGTGCGCCGAAGATGCCGCGTTGGCGCATGGTGCCGACGCAGACCCGGACGACTTTATGCTGCCGGTCGCAACCCGCGGACGAAGCGCATGGTGCTCGGAGAGATGCCGCGACGCATCCGACGCTCGACGTGCCGCCCGCGAGGCGATGCTGCGCCCTGCGATCGAGGCGACGAAGAAACGTTTCCCGTTCGCGACGAAGGTCGACGCGACCGACTGGAGCAACGGCACGATGATCGCTGAGTTCAGGTTCCCTGGCGGCAAGTACCATGCGTCGTGGACCGTCGGCACGGACGAAGTGCGCGTACTACCGAGCGATGTCGAGGCGTGGAACGCTGCGATCGATGCCGCGAGACTGGCGCAGGAATAGTGACGACTCCTCCGCCTGCGCTATCGCGCGAGGCGGAGTCTTCTCGGGTCTCAGAGGTTCCCACTGGACGCCTCTCGCCGACGGCCCCGTCCGGGCCGTGTATCGGGCGCGAACGCCCGATCCTCGATCACGATTGAAGAGTTGAGATCGCGGTCCATCACGAGTCCGCACTTCGGGCACTCGTGAACGCGCACTGACAAGTCCTTCGGTACGTATTCTCCGCAATCGCCGCACTCTGGAGTCGTACCGCGTGGGTCGACACGAGCCAGCACCCGAGCAGCATCTACCGCTTTCTCGGAGAGGATCGTAGCGAACTGGCCCCATGCGGCATCGTTGACGTATTTTGCGAGCATCCCG
>JACCDG011575074.1_pt1 | contig 59532 bp, 62 predicted proteins | sample 7442471 | NCBI WGS metagenome assembly JACCDG01 (sample SAMN15323444, study PRJNA562643) | freshwater metagenome | isolation source: river surface water | place: USA:Blue River Watershed | collected 2017-08-17 | reverse complement strand
GATTGTGCTCTGTGTCGTGGGAGGAAGGTGAGGATGACGCCAGGTCAGCATGTCCCTTATACCCTGGGCTACACACGTGATACAATGGATGGTACAACAGGACGCAACATCGAAAGATAGAGCAAATCCTTATAAAACCATTCCCAGTTCGGATTGAGGTCTGCAACTCGACCTCATGAAGTTGGAATTGCTAGTAATCGCAGGTCAGCTATACTGCGGTGAATACGTTCTCAAGTCTTGTACTCACCGCCCGTCAACTCAAGGGAGTTGGGAATACCCGAAGTTTGCGCTTGTCGCGGCCTAAGGTAAGCTCAATGACAGGGAGTAAGTCGTAACAAGGCACGGGTAGCGGAAGCTGCTCGTGGATTATTTCAATTTGAATCACGATTTTGATCTTTTTAGATCACTATCTTACTTGTCGATTATTTATAGAAATATAAATCAAATGGATTGTTCTGTACATTAATTCGAACACTCAGTCCGCGAGAGAAAGGACATAGGTCGGTTACAGCTTAAGCGTAACTGACCGAATGAACGGAACAAAATAGAGAATATAAATATGAGAGAACCACCCCAAAGGTGGTTTTTTCATTGTCACGGAACGTGCTACAAGCTCCCGGATAAATTTTTGGAATGAGGTTATTGTTGCTTTATTATTTCTTATCGATTAATGTTTCTCTTAGAACCGATCCAATCGGCACAGGCAACACGCTGCCTTAAAGCGTAATCTTGCACCTTAAAAAGGGAATAGCCGGTCATCGCCTCCATTTGTGAGGCGTATCCGGAATTTGAACAGAATGATTCTGCGGTTGTTGCAGATATCGAGGCCAGCAAGCTCGATTCGAAGTGAAAAAGAACTGGGCGCGCCTATAAGTTGCAACGCAATAGTAATTCTCAAACCAAACGAAAGTAAATAGAATATGCAAAAGACAATGACACCGGCAGAGCGATTGATTGTTGCCGCCGACTTCGAACCTACAGGGTCCAATGGACGCGAATGGGTTAGGACGCAAGTGCTGGCACTTGCCGACAACCTCAATGGAACCGGAGTTTACCTCAAAGTGAACTCTGCTCTGCGAGTCTGTGGTTACGAACTGATTGGCGAAATCAAATTGCGTGGTTTGCGGGTCTTCGCTGACCTCAAGCTCTACGACATCGGTGGGACGTTGTCCACGGACGGCGTTCTTATCCGCGAAGCGAATCCCGAGCTGCTCACTACAGTTTGCGCATCGGGAATTACCGCAATGCGGGCTTTAAAAGCTGAACTGCCGGACACTGAGGTGCTCGGTGTGACGGTTCTTACAAGCCTCAAAGATGCTGATACGGAAGAAGTATTCGGAGCAACTGTGGAGGCTTCAGTGATTAAGTTTGCTCGCCTCGCTGACACTGCTGGTCTGGATGGGTTGATCTGTGCTCCGGCGGACATCGGGTCTATTCGGAGTGTGGTCAAACGATCAATGACTTTCAACACCCCAGCCGTCCGGTCGACTTGGGCGATTGTACATGGCGATGATCAGAATCCCGAGCGGATCATGACTCCCGCAAAAGCTATCAGGGCTGGCGCGGATCGTATCGTGGTCGGACGTCCGATCGTGAAGGCAGAAAAGCCCTACGATGCTGTCATGTGGACTATCGAGGAAATCGCTTCGGCCATGGTTTAGACAACATGGGAAGTTCCAAATAAACAATATTAGCTCGTTCACTCCGGTGGGCGAGCTAATTCTTCTATGTAAAGGTGTCTGGGACGACGCTTGGTTGTGCAGGAGTGGTTTGCTATAGGATAACGTGTTTGACATTTATCTATTATGGATGTATAAATATTACAGCATGAACACCAAACCATCTTGGATGGATAGGGAGATCAGGCCACCGTATCCGATTGCCGTCGTGATCAACGCAGTAGGCGGTAGTTGGATACCCTTAATTGGTCTCGTTGTTACTGCAGCTATCATACTGGTGCTGCAGCAACGTTCACAACATAGACTAAACCAAGAGAGTGAGGTGAGCGCCGTGCTCGAAGTCACTCAGAAAGGAGACTGATGTCGCATGTGCATTTTGGCCGGAGGACTTACAATCCCCGGCCTTATCCTTTATTGCTTAAAGTACATGTTTCTGATATATTTTCTCCTACATGCGCGTGTAGCTGTCTTGGTAGGACCAGGTACTACATGGCACGTATGATAAAGTTGTTCAGAAAGTTAATATGCGCGTGTAGCTCAGTTGGTAGAGCATTCGACTGATACTCGGGGGGTCCCAGGTTCGAATCCTGGCACGCGCACAAAATAGGTTTAGTTAATAACTACAATATGAAAACAGTAGGAAAATACAAACTAGTAATAAGTACACACTCTGATAAGGAAAGTGCAAAGAAACTTGCAAAAGCAATTGTAGAGAAAAAATTAGGTGCATGTGTCCAGTTGATTCAAATGGATAGTATTTATATGTGGGAGGGAAAGACTTGTGACGAGCCAGAGATATTAATTTTAATAAAGACTGAAGAGAGTAAGTATTCTGAATTAGAATTATACATAAAGAGTATACACACATATAAAAACCCGGAAATCATTTGTATTGATATTGAAAATGGATCAAGTGATTATTTGTCTTGGATTACAAGTTCACTAAAATCATAGAATCTACGCCAAACTTGTTTAATTACTAAAGTTGGGATAAAAAACGAGATCCCATAGGTTGTAGGGATCTCGCATTGGTCTCACCTTGCACGTAAGAGTTGTAGATGTTCTTCCATCTGTTCGCTGTTGATCTCCCACGGTATTGCGCTCAACTCATTTAGGATGAGCAAAGCAAATTGACCATATAATTTCATTACCTCATCAGTCTTCTCAAGGTAGTCTGCGAGTATAGCAATAGCAAGTTGTGCTGTCGCACCTCCCATTCGGCCTGATTGGAAGGTTATATGAGGATATCGTACATTGAAATTTGCAATGTCGTGTCTCGGATTAAGTGGAGAACCATTCACAGTAACATGGAGTCCACAGTGACCATCTGAAATTGCTCTATAAACTTTGTTTAATTTCATTTATCTGCCTCCCAATATGTTGAAGTCTAGAGTCGTTCAATATCTTTTGGAAATCTAACACCTCAGTGTTAATGATGTCAATCTATACTTGTATATAAAACTCCTGATCGTGTGATCGATCTGTATTATGCGGTTGATACTCGGGGGGTCCCAGGTTCGAATCCTGGCACGCGCACAAAATAGGTTTAGATCAAGAAAATTGTGCCGAAGTGCTTTCTCTTTTAATAGATGAATTTTAGATAATCTACTGGTAATATACTTAAATCTGTACATTTTTGACAGGATTCATAATACAATACATCACTGGTTTCAATGGGTGTTTTATGTTACAACTAGTAAAGCAAGTTCGAATTTTTTCGTAGAAAACCATATAACGTTTCCAAACATGCACTTCAATTCAAATCTGAGATCGAAACCGCAAACAGCTATGCAACTCACGGTCGAAAGTGAACTCTGGGAGGATCTTCTAAACCGTCAGAAGTTGGCTGGAAATGGCACTGAACGTCAAGTCACAATAGTATTTCGAGGGCCTCACGTCAGAAGACCTTCCGGTGCTCGACGCGAAGAACAAGAGGACTTTGAGGAGTCAGACCTCTAATGGATCAAGTCATTACTAGAATGATCCTTACAAACCACACTATCCTACGATTGGGTAAGTGTGTTTTTTGTTTTAGTCAAAAATATTTCATGCTATCATTTACCCATGAAATATCTTAAACTTGTATCAGCACTACTCTTATCTTTTTACTTTATCTCCTACGCTAATAACTACATGGCACAGGAAAAGTGGAATATTATCGATAGTTTCAATCTGCTTATCCACGAAGCAGGGCATTCGATATTTATGTTCTTTGGGGAGTTTGTTCATGTAGTCAGTGGATCACTATTTCAGATTCTTGTCCCGCTGATATTCCTCGGATACTTCGCATACTATAGAAAGGAATATTACTCAGCTTCTATATTACTTTTCTGGGTCGGACAAAATATAATCAATGTTGCGAGGTATATGGGCGATGCTATAAAGCTTGAACTACCACTACTTGGTGGGGATGGTGTTATACATGACTGGAACTACATCTTGTCTTCTTTAAATATTTTGCATATGACCGACAGTTTGTCTCTAATGGTATATAACTTTGGATTCATGGTGATTATAATCGGGGCAGTGCTTTCGGTGTACTTCGCATGGTACAATTACAGTTATGAATCCACAAACAAACCAAACACAGATAATAACCAAAACATCTCCTAAGGATTTCTTTTTGAACCTTGGAGCACTAATAGCGCTATATGTGTCCGTTTATGCGATATTGAACCTTGTATTCAGTATTATAAATTTCCTTTCGCCAGATCAGCTTTCAGGATATTTCTATTCAAATATGATTGCTTGGCCAATCTCTATTTTGATCATTCTAACTCCAGCACTTTATGCTTTTGAATACTTCATTTTAAAAGACATCAAAGAGAATCAAGACAAGAAAAATATTTGGGTCTATAGATGGAGAATATTTTTAACTCTATTTCTTGCTGGAGCAGTAATAGGTACAGATTTGATTGTACTTATATATACATACTTGGGTGGAGAGATTAGTTCAAGATTTATATTTAAGGTGTTAGCCGTGCTAGTTATTACAGGATCGATTTTTAAATACTATTTCTATACTTTAAACGATAGTATGAAATGGGCAAGTTTGGCTAAAAAAACAGCACCATGGTCAGGGTTGGTGATGGTTGTTGCCGCAATTGTTACAGGTTTCGTACTTGTTGGATCTCCAGCAAAACAGAGAGCTATAAGATTTGATACACAACGCGTTAGTAATCTACAAAACATTCAATATCAGATCCTAAGCTATTGGCAAACAAAGAAGACTGTACCAACTACACTAGAAGCCATGAACGATTCATTCTCAGGACAAGTTGTTCCAGTGGATACAGAAACTGGTGCTAGTTATGAATATAGAATGAAGGATGCAAATAGTTTTGAATTGTGCGCAAATTTCTCACTCGACTATGTAGACACAAGAGGTAGAGGAAGTGCGGGATATGTTTCAAGTTCTATGGACTACGCTTATCCTGTAGGATATTTCAGTCCTACAGATAACTGGAAGTATAAAAAGGGACGAACATGTTTTGAAAGAAGTATTGATCCAGAAAAGTATTCTGTTGATAAAAGAAACGTATACTAAGTTATAAATAACTAACAAAAATGACCAGCCCAATCTGGTCTTTTTTGTTATTTTGCAATACGGGGTAATGTGTAGTAACATATGACCTTGTATTAATCAATATTAATTTATCCATAAAATGAACAACGGAAAGAAGACTAAGATAGTATGTACAATAGGTCCAGCTACAGAAACAGTAGAAAAACTAACAGCTTTGACCGAGGCTGGTATGAACGTAATGAGATTGAACTTCTCACACGGAGACTTTGCTGAACACCAGCAGCGTGTAAACAATATGCGCCAGGTTATGCAGAAAACAGGTAAGACTGTTGCTATCCTACAAGACCTAGGAGGACCAAAGATCAGAATTGGTGATTTTGAAAACGGAGTAGTTACTCTAAAGGAGGGACAACCTTTTACACTTACAACAGAAAAGATCGTTGGAAATGAAAAGAGAGTTTCTGTTAACTACCCTCTTCTACCAAAGGAGGTAAAGGTTGGAGGTTTTATCCTTCTTCATGATGGAAAGAAAAAGCTACAAATCACAGATATCAAGGGTAATGATGTTATCACTAAAGTTATTGTTGGAGGAGAAATAAAGAGTAAGAGAGGAGTAAATCTTCCAGGTGCATATCTTTCAATCAGTTCAATCACAGAGAAAGACAGAAAGGATCTAGAATTCGGATTAAAGAATGATGCTGACTTTATCGCTCTATCATTCGTACGTCGCCCAGCTGATATTACTGAACTAAGAGAAATCCTAAACAAAGCAAAGTCGAAGGCTCAGATCATCGCAAAGATTGAAACTCCTGAGGCTCTAGAAAATATTGATGAAATCGTAAACCTAGCAGATGGTTTGATGGTTGCTCGTGGAGATCTTGCTATCGAGATCCCAGCAGAAGAAGTTCCTATGGCTCAGAAGATGCTTATCCAGAAGTGTAATGCTCTTGGAAAGCCAGTTATTACAGCTACACAGATGTTGGAATCTATGATCAAGAGTCCAGTACCAACACGTGCTGAAGTTTCAGACGTTGCAAATGCCATCATAGATGGAACAGATGCAATCATGCTTTCTGAAGAAACAACTCTTGGAGACTTCCCAGTAGAGGCTGTAAAGATGATGACTAGAATCGCTCAGAAGGTTGAGAAGGATGTATATACAGTTGAACACATTGCTCAATACGAAAGTACACACGGAGTAAGTGATGTTCTATCAGAGGCTGCTGTAAGAGTTTGTCATGAAGTTGAAGCAAAGTTTATCGTTGCTCTAACAGGTTCAGGACATACAGCTAGAATGGTTGCTCGTTATCGCCCAGCTGAGAGAATAATTGCACTAACTGTAAATGATACTACAGCACAGCAGTTGGCACTTACTTTCGGATGTTATCCAGTAGTTGTACCAAAGTTTGCTACAGTAGATGAGATCATGGCATTGGTACGCAAGACAGCTCTAAAGAACAAGCTAGGTGTAAAGGGAGACAAGGTTGTTATCGCTGCAGGTATGCCATTTGGAAAAGCAAAGCAGACAAACATGGTACTTGTTGAGACACTTTAATCGTGTTGCTCTAGTTAAAAATGATAGTTATAAACAAGTTATCCCCGCAGTATTAAAAAGGGATAAAATTATTACAAAAAACGCCCTATGGGTGTTTTTTGTTTGTGTATATACTTTGTAAATGCCAGCAAATAAAATTTACGAATTAAAAGACACAAATAAGTTTCTCGATTTAATGGGAAGGGAGTATGTCCTGCGCATTCATGATTTACCAACTAATGACCGACCCAGGGAAAAGATTATCAAACAAGGACCAGAGACTTTGTCGCTACAGGAGTTGTTGTCTGTGATTCTAAATACTGGCACAAAAAGTGAAGGTGTTGTGGAGATGTCGTCTCGTATCATCAGGGAATATGGTGAGAAAAGTATAATTGATGAAAAGAATGTTACAAGGTTGTCACAAGAATTATCAATACCGATATTAAAGGCATGTCAGATAGTCGCCTGTGGCGAGATCGGTCGTCGTCTATATGATAAAAGTGATTCAGGATTCGCTGTTATCAGAAATGCAAAAGATGTATACGAGTATCTTCGTGATATGCACAATCTTCCAAAAGAACATTTGCGTGGTATATATCTAAATAGTCATAACAGGATAGTTCATGATGAGGTTATATCTATTGGTACGATAAATACAAACATTGTTCATCCTAGAGAAGTTTTCAGGCCAGCAGTAGAGTATGCTGCCGCAGCGGTTGTTCTAGCTCACAATCATCCTTCGAATTCAGTAACTCCAAGTACCCAGGATATTGATATAACCGAGCAACTTATTCAAGCAGGGAAGATATTGGGAATAAATGTACTTGATCATGTGATCATTACAAAGTCTGGCTATGTGAGTATAAAAGCGCAGTATTAATATTAATAAAAAAACAATGAAAAATTATTCGATAACCTCACCATCCGTTGATGGTATGATCTCCGATGACCTGCTGTATTTCGAAGGTGTAAGTCGGCCAAGTATTATCCTGACCGTTAGAGATGGTGGTGGATCTATATCAGATATAGAAGTCTTGGAAAAATATTTCAACGACATATACAATCTATTCCTTCGCAAACTATCAAACTTTGCCATGTTTGAGAAGGTCGGAGATGACGATACTTTAAAACTTCAAGCATTGCTACAAGAACTGATAAAGGTGAAAAAACTCATGACCGAAATCGTGGTTGATGAAGTACGTGATTTGTTATAATGTGTACTTGTGAACTACAAAGAATTCTTCAATAAAAAACGGGTTGCAGTCATTGGACTCGGACCTCATGGTGAAATGCTTCCAGATATCAAGTTTTTGGTCAGAAACAAGGCCATGGTTTCTTTGTTTGAAACTAGAAGTCAGTCTAGACTAAAAAACTATTCTAGGGACCTGGCTGATATAGGTCTTGTTGCAAGTAAGTTCGGCAAGATCAATCCGGATGATCTTTTGGATTTTGATTTGATATTGTTGTCACCGGAGATATCAAGGAATTCATTTTTTCTAAAAAAAGCTACTGACGCTGAAAAGCAGATTGAGTATCCTGAAACTCTATTCTTCAAATTGTCTCCGCAGATTACACTTGTTGGTGTTATGGGTATGTATGGTAAGACTGCTGTTTCAAATATGATTTATTCAGTCCTAAAGAAAAGCTTTGTGGATATCAAAGATCAAGGTTTGTTCTATATTGATCCGGACTCTGCAAACGGTGCTCTGACACATCTAAAAAAGATAAAGTCGGGAGATGTAGTTTTGGTAAGGATTATTGACCAACTCCTGCCTTACTATTACAAGATTAATATCAGTCCTCATGTTGCGGTTATTACTTCAATTACGGACTTTGATATTTTAAGCTATCAGACATATAACAATTTTATAATTGCCTCAGATGAGGTTATGGATGCAATTCGTCTGCATAAGAATCTGCCACAAAAAGCGAAGATGATCCGAACACGTGCTAGTGCTATTCCAGCAGATTGGAACGTGCCAGTAAGGAGTAATCATGATAAGGAGAACTTGTCTTTGGTATTGCAAACAAGTGAACTTTTTAAAGTGAATCCAGAGGTAGTCAAAGATACATTCCAACAGCATGTTGGGTTGAAAGGTTCGGTTGAATTTATAAAGAAAGTTGATGGAAAAGAGTTCTATAACGACGCAAATTCTATTCACCCACATTCGACCATTTCGGCAATAAAGACCATATCAAAGAACAAGGATACGGTACTCATTATCGGTGGTGCATATACTGGTCACGACTATACAGATCTCGTAAAAATACTGGCGGATTATGTAAATACCGTAATCCTACTGCCAGGTAGTGGAACACTGGGAATTAGGTCAAATATAGAGCTTTTGGAGGGTATTAGGGTAATCCAGGCTCTAAACATAGAAGAAGCCGTTATAGAGGCGTATAACCATGCTGGGAAGGGTGATAAAGTCCTATTTAGCCCTGGTTTTGACGCTGTTGGGGTTGATATCTCCAGAAAGGAAAGAGGTGAAAAGTTCGTAAAAGCAGTTAGGGGTTTGTAGCTAATCTCCACAGATGATACAAGCAACTGCACCGTCCCATATATTGCCTGTATAAACAGCTTGCATTAGTCCGGCAACCGACAGGGCACTATTGGTTGAAATATCAATACCGGTATTCTTTTTGGTGATTTCTTGTGCGGCCAAGATTTGTTCATTAGAAGCGATCCAACCATTGCCGCCATTTTCTTTTATGAGCTTGAGTAGGGCATTTTTTCTTGTGGCTGTTCGGTCAACTATTGCGTCAGCGATAGAATCCTCATCGATTACTGGATCGTTTGTAAAATCATTTACTAGTTCATGACAAGAAGAAGTTTGAACAATATGGAATTCGATCTTCAATCCGTTGTCTGCAAAGTACTGTGAAAGCGCTTGTGCTGTCGTACCTGAAGATGTACCCATAAATACGGCCTTTAGGTTTGGGATCTGTGCGAGCTCGGCGGCCAAGGTTTCATAGCCTATGAGAGATACATCGTCATTGGATTGTCTCAAGCCTTTAATCTCGGGATCTTTCGTAATTGTAAAAAGTGTTTGTAGCGGTCGGTCGTGAGATGTGATGCGAATGCTGTCACTCGCAAACTGTTCTAGTTTACGAAGCTTTTTTGTTTTAATGTGTTGACCAACTAATATTTCCAAACTGATTCCAGTTACACCTATACTATTTAAATGCTCTACATAGTGTGCAGCAGCAAGTGCAGCGTTACCTGAAGATGAAATAGCAAACTTTTTAAATCCAAGTTTTATATAGTGATTCATCATGAAGGGTGTAGAGCGACCCTTGTGCGAACCATAAGGATGGAGATCCTCACGCTTAAAGTATAGAGATTTCATCTCGAAAGCCTCTGCCAGTTTGGGAACCTCTTCATTCTTCGTAATCATGTTGATATATTACAACGTTTTAGGTAGTATTAGAAGACCTATATGATAGTTATGAAATAGGTACAAGATAGTCCATTAATGTATTAATAAATATAAAATGAAAGCAATTTGTCCAGAATGTAAGAATGAAATAGACCTAGCTCGTTATCCATCACTCAATAAAGGAATGATTATTGAATGTAATCATTGCGGTATCACACTTCTAGTGAAGGATATTGCAAATGATGTAGTGAGTACTGAGATAGTGGATGAGGGTAAGTAGTATACTGAAAATAAAACACACCGAAGGTTGTTAGCCTCCGGTGTTTTGCTGCGACATTTTTCCTAGAATCAGATTGAGACAGTACGTCTCTCTTCTTCTGTGAGTTCACGAACATGAGTTTCCAAGAATGCCCACGGGCACGCTCCCGGTAGACCGATTCTGAAACCGTAGAAGGTCTTGCCTACCTTCGGGTCTGTTGATTCAGCCATAACGACGAAGATGTTATGGCTTGAGATTACTACCACGTCTGAATCATTTTCGCCACTCCGTATCGCAGTACCATACTTCAAGGTGATTTCCATAGCTTATATCTCCAATTCTGAACTTAGAAGATAGTACAACACATCAAGCTTATTAGCAAGTTATTTTAATCTTAAAACCGCTGATTCAATCATTGCACGGAAACCGTGTGATCCAAGGAAGGCGATACAGTAGCCTTTTTTGCTATTTGAAATAATAAAATCAACTAACTTTTCATCATCCTCAATGTACTTAGTATTTGTATGAGTCTTTGCGATTACTGAAGCAAGCTCAGCTCCGTCCATCGGCTGCTCATTTGAATCTTCTGCGATTTTTAACTTGGTCAAACGGGGTATTATGACAACATCAGCATTCTTGAAAGCATTATCATACTTAGCTTGTGACTCACGACTCCTACCTCCAATGTTAGGCTCAAAGATTGCTATAACTTTGCCACTATAAATTTTCTTTAGGTTGTCCACTATTGTTCCAGCTTTTTCTGGTGAGTGAGCGATATCATCGAATACGGTTACATCACCGACGAATCTTTTTTCTAATCGTCTTTTTAATCCTTTGAAGTTTGCAATCGCTTCGATGATTGTTTCTGGTTTAACTCCAATTGAATGTGCCATAGCAAAACATCCAGTCATATTCTCTGCTTGGAATGCTCCGATCATTGGTGAGTGGATTTTGTAAACCTGGTCTTTGTGTTGAATATTAAAATCTAATCCATCCGCACTCTGGGTAATATCTGAAAATGTATAGTCTGCATTTGTTTTTCCATACCAAACTATTTGCTTACCTGAAGTTTTGCTTACAAGCTCTTTAACTTTCTCATTATCTGAATTTGCTACTAGTAGACCTGTGCTTGGAATATTAGCTATCAATTTCCTGAATGCGTCGAAATAGCTTTCCTCTGTTGGATACAAATCTGCGTGGTCCCAAGATACAGCTGAGAGTAGTAGGTGAGTGGGTTTGTAGTATACGAATTTTGGAGTTGTGTCGGTTGGTGAACTCTTGTATTCATCTCCTTCGAATACACTATATTTTGATTCTGTAAGTTTTGCGGATGCATCATGAGATAGAGAAACTCCACCGAACATGTATGTAGGATCGAGTTTCGCATGTTGTAGGATAAATGAAAGTAGGGCAGTTGAAGAAGTCTTGCCCCAAGTCCCAGTTGCTACTATAGAATACTCTTTTACAAAAAATTCTCCGATAGCTTCCGGGTATGAGTATATTGGTATATTATTTTCTTTGGCAAAAGCTGTTTCGGGATTTTGAGTTCCAGATGCAGTACCAACAATCACAACATCAGGTTTACCCATATTTTCAGGATGCCAACCTGCGTAAAAGTTGATGCCATGTTTTTCTAATTCAGTTGAAACAGGAGGGAAGAATCCTTTGTCAGAACCAGTAACTTTGTAACCTTGGTCGTGGAAAGCAATAGCGAGGGCGCTGGTGGCAACACCGCAGATACCGACTATGTGGATGTGTTTTGGGTTATTATTCATTTTGATTGTTTAATATTTTTTTCACCTCCTCTATATCCGTCTTCCATTTTTCTCCGTCAAACCATTCTATTCCTGAGAATTGTAATTTGTATACATCGCTAGGTCTTTGTAGTGATCCTAGATATACATAATGGTGACCTTTCATCTGTGCTTCTGAGATTGCCTTTGTCATCATGATCAGACCCATGTCTTTCGGACTTTTTTCTAGATCGTAAAATGGATAACAATAGTGAAGCATTTCTGAGTCTTGATATGCAATACAATATCCAGTATTTCCGAAAGCTAGTAGTGCATTAAAATTGTGTTCAGTTGTTATTATCTCCTTAATTTTATTTACAGAAAAAGATCCAGGTGCCTTTTTATCATAAAAATCTTTTGCAATCTTACCAATCTCCCAAGTATATTTTGAAAAGGGAATATTGTGTATCTCCATCATGATTGATTCACCTTTGCGTAATATTCTACGATTCTCACTCGTTAGTTCGAACTTTGTAAGATTAATTCTAACACTACGAGTCTGCTGCATAATCCCTTTTGCAATACGCGTGAATACAAAACCATTGTTGTACATGCGGTTTATGGTTTCACTAGATTCGTCCACGATTTTCTCTTCCTTCCAGTTAAGGTATGACATGGGGTTATTATACTTGAAGGGTAAACATGGCATGTATTGACAAAGTATAAATAACACTATATATTATTGAGAGTATTGAACCTCGAAAAGGTAATGGGAATACGAGCGATTCTATATCTCACAAGCCTTTGCCATAGCATAAAGCGTCCTAATCTAGGACTTTCTATGCTGTGGCATAAGGTGAAAGATTCCGAATGTCAGGATTAAATCCAACAGCTAATGTAAATTCTGTAAAAACGGTGTATATATGACCGAACAACAGATGTCGAAGTTGATGGCGGTGCTCGTTGAGCACCAGAGACGGTTCGGAGTTTTGTCTGTACAAGATGCTCAGTGGGTAATTCAGAATCCACAGGCAGCAATTGAAAGAATGTGTGATGCGCTGAGCGGCGTATCAACGCCACCCCCGCCGGCACCAGTGGTGGATATTGGTGTAACCATCCGTTACAGGCTAAAGGTCTGGAAGACAATTCAAAGTGGTGGAGTAGAAAGTCTCGAACTCTCAAGTCGTGTTGATAAAGTTGCTACGATGGGGGCACAGACTCAAGTGTTGGTTAGGCGACCGGAGTTTGCGGTATCAGACACACGGCGGTCTTTGGATCTCGTTTGTTTGACTCCAGCTCAAATGGGATTCACTAGCCCACCCTCGAATGAGGAGCTCCTTTCTGAAAAAGGTTGCACTAATTACTCAAAGCAGTGGCTAAATCGCCAAGCGCTCAGGCTGTGTCTACCTGGAGTCACGCTCGACTTGTTTCTTCAACTCTCACCGAAGGAGAGGGAGGTTCTGGAGCTATGGATGGCTATGAAGCCTTTACCTCCTACGACTCAAGGGGGAATGGAGACGGTTATGGGCATTGACAAGGATTGCGGTGTTCATTGCCGGAAGTTGAGACCTGACCACAGGTGGAGTCTCAGTACGAACCTCGTCTTCATACTCGATGAACTCCCTCCGCCTCCTCCAAAAGCAGTACCACCACCGTCAGCACCTGCTCCTTGATTGAGCAGGCACACCGACCCTCGAACATATGTGAATATGCTACGAGGGTTGTTTTTTATATTAAAATTATTGTAGAGCCAACCAGATACCAAAAACCACAAGTATAAAATGAATAATCCAGAAACGCATAATGGTTTTCTCTTCACTCCAACCCTTTATTTCAAAGTGATGATGTAGTGGTGCCATCTGGAAAATCCTGCGACCAAGAATATATTTTCCGGCGAGCTGAATGATCACACTTAATGCTTCAATATAGAAAACAAAACCAAGGAAGAAAATAACACCAACTTCACCGATCGCTATCGTATTTACTGCAAAAAGCGCACCGAGTCCAAGAGACCCAACATCACCCATCATTATACGCGCCGGCTTAATATTGAAATACGTATAGGTAACAAGTGCACCGACAACGGTTGCGTTTAGTACAGCTACTTCTCCATAGCCATTTATCCAACTTAGAATCATAAGTGCACTAAATGATGAGATAAGCATTCCTCCCGCAAGACCATCCATACCATCAGCAATGTTTACTGCATTAGCGGTAAACATAACAATTAGAATTATAAATGGAATAATGAGCCATCCAGCATATATATCGTAGTTGAATGGAAGATAAATATAGTGCCAAGCTGTTCCTAGTTTGTCATAAACCCACCAAGCGGTGATGCCTCCAGCAGCAAACTGCAGCAATAGCTTTTCATGAACATGGATACCTTTACTAGAATTCGAACCAATCCATACTGAAGTTCTTTTGAAAATAGACCATGGCAATGTAACGATATACCAAAGGCGCATTTTATAATCCTTATGAACTTTAATCAGAGTCAGTATCTGATTTAGTTTTCTACTTCTTCTTTCTGTTCCAAAAATATTAAGCAGGTCATCTATAGCACCAAGCGCTGCAGATAGAAGCATGACACCGATAGGTACCCAAGTATAACTTCGTGACCAGTTGAAATAGAAAGTGATCACAGCAACTGTAATAATGATGAGTAGTCCACCCATCACCGGAGTCTTCTCCTTGCCCCTTTGAGAACTTATATTTTCGAGCTCCTTTTTTTGACCTTTAAATATCTGCAAAAAGTAAAGCGCCTTTATTAGTATTGGCGACCAAAGGAAGGCTGCAATACAAGAAAGTAGCGCAAAACCGAATATCCTCGTCAAATCTGCTGTACCTTCTAGTATACTTATCATGTAATTAGATTATCATAAAACGGCTTATATGTTAATCTTATTGTATGAATACAAAAGTCATTTCTGATACAACTCAAACAATGATAAATCAGTACAAGAATTTCCATATCGGTCCCGCTATTTGTTCTGTACCGTACTATAACAATAGAGTTGCAGGTCGTCGTGCTGCACTTCGTGTAGAAGTCGGTAAGGGTAGTCCAAAGGACATCTACGAAGAATTGATGCATATCTTTTTAAAAAATAAAGTCGATACAAAACTTTTAACTTCAGAAGGATTAAAGAAAGTGATGGTTGAGAATAATATCGGTATCGATTGTTCTGGATTTGCGTATTATGTTTTGAATGAAGAAAGTTTGGGAAGGGGCAAGGGGAGTCTGAGTCGTCGTCTCCGATTTGATCGATGGTTGGCAATGTTTAGACCAATCATTAATACAAATGTATTAACCCTATCCGACAATCGCAATAGCAAAATCATTCCAATCAAAGAGGCACAAGTCGGTGACATCATCACAATGGTTGGAGGTGTAGAAGGAGGTGAACGCAATCATATATTGATCATAAATCAGATCGAGTTTCAGAACTTTATCCCTGTAACTTTGCACTATGTACATGCCATAGCTTGGCCAAGTGATGGAGAATATGGACACGGAATCCATGAAGGAAAAATAGAGATTACAAATATAGAAAAACCTATAGTCGAACAACGTTGGATAGAATTGGAAAAAGATGCAACCGTGGTTGGAGATGAGAACTACACTTTTAGTCGTGCAAGACAATCAACAACTGAACTTAGAAGATTGAATTGGTTCTAATCAAGATTGAGATTTAGATATAGTCAGTCAAAAGTTCTAACCAATCAGTTCGAGGATTTCTTTACCCCTCTTGTTGAACTTATTGTGTGCCTCCATAATACCAAGTCTTGATTGAATACGAGCTAGGTCGTCATTCATTTTTTCATTTGAATAATTTATTACATTGTAGCCGGCCTTTGTGATCTTTGTTGTATCAACCTTGCTAATTTTTGATGTGACTCTCTGTAGTATTTGCGCACCGTCGTTTATTGGAATCAATGCTGTTTTGACTGGTGAGTGTAGAAGGGCAGCAAGATGAGCTTCAAAAGTATTTACTCCAGGAACGCCGAGCATATTTACATGATCTTGTAATTGAGATTCATAAGTTGTACTTGCTGGCTGGCGAGCATTTATTTCTATCAAATGTAGATTGTCTCTTTCTTCATCATAGATTACATCGATTCCGAAAAGCCCTCTCCATCCTGAACTTTGCATTTTCTGCGCTACTTTTTCAGCCAAGATATTGAACTGATTGATATGAGATTCATTTAGTATTGTATGAGTAACACTCCAATCGTTACCTATCGTACTCAAGGCATTTTCTGTGAAGGGTAGAATACCTGTGATTTGATAACTAATGTTGCCAAGCAAGATAATTGTATCGGTCACAACAATGTTTACTGTGAACATTGGTCCTTTTATAAAATCCGTTACACGAGCTTCGCGATGAGGAAACTTTGCTTTCAACGCGTCTAGCTCAGCCTCATTTGAAATCAAAATGGTACCGCCGCCAGTATGTCCATGTGCCCATTGCAAGATGAATGCATTTTTATTCCACTTTATTTCATTTACGAACTGTACTTTGTGTGGAGGCAAAAGTGAAGACAATTCACCAAGCCATGAGACTTGAGTGATTTTATTTTCTATTTTCTCTGACAGCTCAGCACTTGGGTTGAGTAGTGTCCAGCCTTTTTCAGCACAAAGTTGTTCGATATGGATTGTGTTCTTGAAGACCAAAACCTGAGCCTTAAAATTTGTAATAATATCCTGCACCTCAGGGTTTAGAAGGAGTTCATAAGTATCGAGAATTTCGGGGGAATCAACGAGTAGAACATGCATAGGGTATTTGAGCTTCACCTCCTCTGCATAAGGTGTTTTGTTGGTGATAATATGATAATCACCTTCGGGAGCTTTACCCAAAGCACGTTCTATATCCCTTACCACGTATACAATACTTGCCATATATATAGTGTAGTATATTATATCTTTATGTCTACTTTTTATGTAATAGCCACTCCTATAGGTAATCTCGAGGATATAACTTTGCGTGCGATAAGAACTTTGAAAGAGGTTGATATTGTTCTATGTGAAGACACTCGCGTGACTAAGAGACTTTTTGAAAAGCACGGGATAAATACACCCATGATAAGTTATCATGCACAGAGTGGAGAAACTAAGGTTGAGCTAATTTTGGAAAAAATAGAAGAGGGTAAAAATATAGCGATTGTGACCGATGCTGGAACACCTGGAATCTCTGACCCAGGTTCTCTGCTTGTTTCAAAGATTCGCGAGACTTATCCAGATCTGAAAATCGAAGCGATCCCTGGTCCTTCTGCATTAACAGCCGCTCTTTCTATATCTGGTGTTCCAACTCACGAATTTATTTTTCTTGGATTTATGCCACACAAGAAGGGCAGAGAAACTCTATTCAAAGAGATTGCTGACTCTGAGCGAACTATCGTTTTCTATGAATCAACCCATAGAATTTTAAAGACTCTTGAATCTTTGAGTAAAATAAATAAAAAAGTCACCATCGTACGTGAGATCACGAAGATCTATGAAGAAGTTTTGCAGGGAAGTGCGCAAGAACTTTTGCAAATATTAACTAATACGCCAGAAAAGCAAAAAGGAGAGTTCGTTGTTATTGTATCTGTATTGTAAAACAAGTATAATAAGTCATACATTTATTAATTAATTTATTGCTTTATGTCAAAAAGACAATGGTTGTGCATTTTCGGAGTATGGGTTGCTGTATTTCTTTTCCTCGGTTTGCCTCCACTTTGGCATAAGGTAATAGCAGTTGTTACTGGTTTGATAGTAGTCGCTATTTCATATAACCTTCCGCATGAAAAAGTAGTTGGCAAGGATGGATCATTATCAACTCCTGTATTTACTGAGAGCAACAATGTAAATAATAGTTAATGAAGTTTGCGATATACATATCAGCCTTGGTGGTATCTATAGCGCTTGTGGTAGGCGGATATTTCCTACCCGTTAATGAATTACTTTATAGTTCTGATTTTGTAGCAACAGCGAATATTCCTATACCCAGACCTTTTGAAGTTACCCATATAAAGACTCCGGTTTCAGTGAAAGCAATATATATGTCTGGCTGGGTTGCTGGTAGTCCAAAGATACGTGAACCTCTAATAGATCTCATAGATAAAACTGAACTAAATGCAGTTGTGATAGATATTAAAGATTACACAGGACGTTTGAGTTACGTAACCGATAATGAGAAATTGTTGGCTTATGGTTCTTCGGAGAATCGCATACCAGATATAAAGGAGTTGATAGGTAGACTACATGATAAAGGTATATATGTCATTGGTAGAATATCATCATTCCAAGATTCACATTTGGTAAAGGTGCATCCAGAATTTGCAGTGACTGATAAAGCGGGTAAGGTGTGGAGAGATCGTAAAGGTATCGCATGGCTTGATGTTAATGCGAAACCTGTTTGGGACTATCTGGCGCTCATAGGTCAGGATGCATATGAGGTCGGCTTTGACGAGCTAAACTTTGATTACATTCGTTTCCCTTCAGATGGAAATATGTTAGATATTGCATATCCATTTTCTCAGGGCAAAAACAAAGCTGAGGCTTTGAAAGAATTTTATAAATTCGTAGACAATACATTTCGTCCAAAAGGTATCCCAATCTCTGCAGATCTTTTTGGTATGACTACTTCGAATTCTGATGATTTGGGTATAGGTCAAATACTTGGTGACGCATTACAACATTTCGATTTTGTGGCTCCTATGGTTTATCCGTCCCACTATCCTGCGACTTTTCTAGGATACAAATCTCCAGCAACAAAACCATATGAGGTAATAAAATACGCAATGGACAGTGCAGTGGTAAAAGCCAAAATGGCTTCAACAAGTCCAAATAAGTTACGCCCTTGGCTGCAAGACTTTAGTATTGGTGGTGTCGTATATACTCCAGAGATGGTTAAGGCTCAGATTGAGGCAACATATGATTCAGGATTGGATAGTTGGATGTTGTGGAATGCATCAAATATATACACAAAAGAAGCACTACTCCCGGCAGATTTTTCCACAGAAAATAATAATTGACTATTTCAACAATAGTAGTATAGTTATTATCCAGATGAGCGCTACATATGTTGTGTAGCCCAATGCTCGTCAAACTCCGTTGTTAGACAGGTGAAAGATAGTATATGGCAAAAGCAGCTACAACAGTTAAATCCCTCGATGCGGAAGTCGAAGCTGTTATCGATGACTGCCGCTTTTCAGGCAAGGCCACCCTCGTCTGGGTCCGTGATTCAAGTGGCAGAAAGGTCATGCATAGTTTCGTGAATAAGACAATGGCGGAGGTTCGTGATGAAGTCAAGAAGTTGCTCCGTCCATTCTATAACGACGTCAAGGGCTCAGAAGTCCTAACTGGCATGCCGGCTATGCAAATCGCTTAGCCATCGTCCAGGTCCCCAGATTATCCCCCGAGAACGCAACATGTGCGTCCCGGGGGATTCTAGTATGTATAACTTCATATACAAATATTCAGTATATAGGTTATAATTATGCTAATGAAAAATATACTTTTTAAAAGAGGATTCACTTTAATAGAGCTACTAGTTGTTATAGCAATAATCGGAATATTAACATCTATAGTCGCTTCCAATTTTACTAGTGCAAAATCAAAGTCTCGTGATGCAAAAAGAATTTCTGATCTATCCCAGATACAGCTAGCTCTAGATCAAGCGTTTGATAAATGTAATGCATATCCACCTCACTCATCACAGACACTTCTGGAGTCAACTGTAGTGTGTTCAATTAATAATACAGATTATCCAGTTAGTTACTTCATAACAAAAGTTCCAAAAGAGAATACAACCACTTCATATTTTTACGTTACACCTACCAATAACCCTACAGGTAACCTAGATTATTTGCTCCGAGCAAGACTCGAGAACAACCACAGTGTATTGGTTGATGATATAGATGATGTAGATATTACAAACAGTGCTATCAAGACAGCCGTAATCGGAGGAACTACTGGTGGATGTAATGATACTGCGTCACCATTTTATTATTGTGTTCAACCAAAATAATGGAGAGTATTTTTACTTTATTTTCATTCATCTTGGGCGTGATCATTGGCAGCTTTTTGAATGTTGTGGCTCTAAGACACAATAGCGGAATGACATTGCAGGGCAGGTCAAAATGCTTTTCTTGTGACAAGAAACTTTCATGGTATGAGCTTATACCAGTATTTAGTTTTATTTGGCAAAAGGGTAAGTGTAGTGAGTGTAAGAGCAAGATATCATGGCAGTACCCAATAGTTGAGATTCTAGCTGGAATAATATTTGTGCTAATATTTTATTTTTATCCTCCACTTTCAATACAATCAAGTATAAATACAATATTTTATCTAATAGTCACGTGTCTATTACTTGTGATTACCGTTTATGATATAAAGCATAAAATTATTCCAGATGTGTGGGTATATACATTTGCTTTGTTGTCTTTGGTCAAAACGTTCATATCACCTGAACTAGGATTTATGATACCGCCAGTACTAGATCTACTTGCAGGACCTATTCTTGCGGCACCTTTTGCATTCTTGTGGTACATATCTCAAGGAAAATGGATGGGGTTGGGAGATGCAAAACTTATATTAGGTATCGGATGGCTTTTGGGACTTGAGGCTGGACTATCCGCTATTACTATCTCATTTTGGATTGGCGCGATAGTAAGTGTGATTTGGGTTTATGTTGTATTTCGTAAGATGAAGTTAAGATACGAGATTCCATTTGGTCCGTATTTGGTGTTGGGAATGTACATCGTCCTATTCACTGGAATAAGGGTAATTCTTTTTAATTAAAATGAAAAAATTGAATTTTAAAAATGAATCAGGATTCACGATACTAGAACTTATAGTCTCTATCGGAATTTTTGCATTCATGACTGCACTACTTGTGGCGCGTTACGGAACATTCAACCAAGGTGTACTTCTAAACAACCTAGCGTACGACATAGCTCTCACAATACGAAATGCTCAATCTTATGGACTCAATGTTAAAAGTGCCAATAGATCATCAAATGAGTTCCAATACCCATACGGCGTACATTTTAACAAAGCTACAGGTTCAAATACTTCTTTCATATTTTATGCAGACAAGGACAGTGATGGGGTATATGTGGCCGCAAATGATTTGATTATCTCTAAAACAAATATAAAAAATGGTTTTGTGATAACCGATCTGTATAGAAACAGCTTGGCAAATACTGTGAATACACTTGATATCACGTACAAAAGACCAGATCCAAATGCGATAATTAAGGTAAATGGAGATAAAAACACTACATATCCAAATGCTCAAATAAAAGTAGTAGCAAAGGATGGGTCATATAAATACGTATCTGTATCGTCGGTCGGACAAATAACGGTTACACAGTAATATAAAATATTATGAATCACAATAAACTACAAAATAAAAATGGCGGATTCACTCTCATAGAGATTATCGTATCTCTGGCACTCTTTACTACGGTAGCAGTAATTGCTGTTGGTGCATTGCTTCGAATAATGGATGCAAATAAAAAATCTATAAGCATCAAGACCGTAACCAATAACGTAAACTTTGCTTTAGAATCTATGACACGCGAAATGAGAGTAGGTACAAAATATTTTATCGATTCTAATATTAATTCGTCTATAAATAGAAACTATACTCCAACCGAGTCTAACTTGCCGCCAAATAACAACGTCACGATCAGTTCCGGTCCTTGGGTTATAGCTTTTAATTCTTCTAAAGTGAGTAATGTAAATGGTCCATGTAATTTGATATATGCATATAGGTATAACGGTACAAGGTTACAAAAAGCACAACAGTCAAATGACTGTAATAGTCCAATAGTTAATGCAGATTTCCAGGACATTGTGTCTACTGATATAATTTTTACCAAAGCAAATGTTAGAGTCGATGCAAGGTTTAAACCAAGGATAGAATTCTTGTTCAGTGGATATCACGGTGTGAAGACAAAAGAGCAAGTAACTTTTAATATTCAAACAAAAGTTAGTCAGAGAATACAATAAAAATATGAGAACAAATATTTCTACAAATAAAGGTTTTACAATCGTAGAGACACTAGTGGCTATCACTATTTTGATGATATCTATTGCTGGTCCTTTGACTATTGCACAGAAAAGCCTAAACGCTGCCAACCAAGCAAAGGATCAGGTTACAGCATCTTACTTGGCACAAGACCTAATGGAGCTAATAAAGAATGCTAGAGACAATAGCCCAGATTTTAGCGGTACAGGAGGATCTTTTTATAATCAGTTTTGTCTGACTATAGCAAACTGTACAACCGCAGTATTGAATACTACTCCTGATGGTGCTTATACAACTGGTAATGGAACACCAAGTAAGTTTTCAAGGTTTGCTACGCTGGACCAACATAGCCCATACAATGCAACGGTAAAAGTGACGGTGACGTGGCAGAGTGGTCCTATTAAAAATAGTTATGTTTTGGAGAATCAACTATTTGATGTAAAACTATGATGATTAAAAATATACAAACAAATAAGGGCTATACATTGTTGTTTGCTGTGCTAGTTTCGACACTTGTGTTGTCGGTCGGTATATCAATATTGAATATAAACAAGAAAGAATATTTACTTGCTTCAGCTGCTAGAGAGTCTGTAACAGCATTCTATGCTGCAGACGGAGCACTCGAGTGTGCCGCGTACTATGACATAGGACAGAATAGGTTCTCACTACCAAACTATGCAACCTACGTGAGTTGCGCGTCTTTTAAACCCACCGTACCTGACACTGCGGTTGGAGTACCGTTCAGTGATGATGGAGCGGGAACAACGGTCGCAAGGTTTGATCTAAATCTAAACAACAGTTCATGCGCTACTGTAATAGTGACAAAGTCACAAACTGCTGGAACAAGTATACAGTCTCGAGGTTATAACGTTGGTTGGGATAGTTCTACATCGAAGTGTAATATACCAAGCCCAAAGCGTGTGGAACGTGTACTCTATTATACTTACTAATTTCGGCCATTTTTTGATATGATATCCTTATAATATGCCAAAGGATATTAAAGACCGATTGAATAAATTAAAGGAAATACTTGATAAACACAGGTACCTTTATCATGTCATGGATAAGCCGGAGATATCCGATGAGGCCTATGACTCTCTATACAAAGAGTTAATCGATATTGAGACCAAGAATCCAGAGCTTATCACTCCAGATAGTCCAAGTCAGAGGGTAGGTGCTGAACCTTTAAAAGAATTTAATAAAGTTACTCATTCACATCAGCAATGGTCTTTTGATGATGTTTTTGATTTTGAAGAATTAAAAAAGTGGGAAGAGAAGGTAAAGAATTTCATAAAGAAGTCAGGTGTAGAAAATGAAAAACTAGAGTATTGCTGTGAATTGAAAATTGATGGACTAAAGGTTGTTCTGACTTATAAAGATGGACAACTGCTCCAGGCAGCAACTCGCGGTGATGGTTCGGTAGGAGAGGATGTGACTTCAAATATCAAGACAATCCAGAGTATTCCACTCAAGCTTAATAAAATTGTTGATATAGTAGCCGTCGGTGAGGTCTGGTTGGGCAAGAAGAATTTAAAGAAAATAAATAAAGAAAAAGAAAAGCTCGGCGAACCTGTATATGCAAATACTCGCAACCTCGCTGCGGGTTCTTTGCGCCAACTCGATCCGAAAGTTACAGCTTCACGTGGCTTGGATTCATTTATTTATGATATTGATGAGACGAATTATAAGGATATAAAGGGTCAATTTGAAGAGATTGATTTGATTAAGGAATTGGGATTTAAAACAAATCCATACACAAAGGTCTTCTCAAGCCTAGAAGGTGTGCAAAATTTTTATGAAGAATGGACCAAGAAAAAGCATGATTTGGAATATGAGCTTGATGGAATTGTTATTAAGATAAATTCTGTAAGTATTCAGAAGGCTCTTGGCTATACTGGTAAATCTCCGCGTTGGGCAATCGCTTACAAGTTCCCAGCCGAGCAGGTTACAACTGTACTTGAAGATATTGTTCTTCAGGTTGGTAGAACAGGTGTTGTTACTCCAGTAGCACATTTGCGACCAGTAAAGGTTGCGGGCTCGACTGTCTCACGTGCTACTTTGCATAATGAAGATGAGATTAAAAGACTAGATGTGAGAATCGGAGATACTGTGATTCTACAGAAAGCTGGAGATGTTATACCCGATATCGTCTCTGTTGTCTATGATTTAAGACCAAAGAATTCAAAATCATATGTTTTCCCTAAAAAAGTTGCAGCTTGCGGTGGTGATGGAAGCATAGAGAGGGTTCCTGGTGAAGCGGCATGGAGATGTGTTTCAAATGATTCGTTCGATCAGGTCAGTCGTAAGTTCCACTATTTTGCTTCAAAGAAATGTTTTGATATTGATGGAATGGGTCCAAAAATTCTAGATGTTTTGCTAGAGGAGGGACTGATCACTTCTTTTGATGATATTTTTACTTTGAAAAGGGGAGACTTGCTTGCGCTTCCTCGCTTCGCTGAGAAATCAGTGGACAATCTACTATCCTCAATCGAAAAGGCTCGCAAGGTAACCCTTGCTCGCCTACTAGCTTCGCTATCCATACCTCAAGTTGGTGAAGAGACTGCTTATGACCTAGCAAAACATTTTGGAAGTATTGAGAAGATCGCAAATGCCAAGTATGAGGAAATAGAATCAATATATGGAGTTGGCCCAATAGTAGCTCAAGCAGTTTATGACTGGTTCAAGGATGGCGCCAATAAAACTTTGATAAATAATCTATTAAAGCAAGTTGAAATAGAAGAACTTTCAATCGGTCAGAATGGCCAAGGTGGCAAGCTAACTGGTAAATCTTTTGTATTCACAGGATCATTATCAATAGACCGTGTGGCTGCACAAGAAACAATCCGTAAGCTCGGTGGTGAGGTCTCAAGTTCAGTTTCCAAGAATACTTCGTATGTCGTTGCGGGGGAGAATGCGGGGTCGAAGTTGGATAAGGCGAAGGAGCTCGGAGTTAAGGTGATAGATGAGAAGACCTATTTGGAAATGGTTAATTAATGACAAATTCCCTCCAAATTGCTACAATCATCCCATGATAACAGTCACAGAAATAGAGAAATTGGCCAATCTAGCCAGGATAAAGCTCGATGAAGGTGAGAAGCAAGGTCTTACAAAGGAGATCGATTCTATCCTTGCCTACATCGACCAAATCAAGAAAGCTACTCTTGATATCGATCATACTCCTATCGTAGGTCAGGTACACAATGTTTTCCGTGAGGATATCGCAAATCCAACAAGTGCAGAGGATCGCGAGAGAATATTGAACGAAGCACCGTATAGAGAAGGTGATTTTGTGGCAGTAAAGAAAATAATCGCTCAAGATTAATTAATACCAAATTATTTTCTTAAATTAAAAACATGATCGACCTACACAACCTTACAATCAAAAAGGCACACGAAGATATGAAGAGTGGTAAATACTCTGCAGTAGATTTGACCAAGGCATATTTGGAAGTAAGTCTAAAAAAGAATCCTGAGATCAATGCGTACCGAGAGATTTTTGCTGATGTGATAGAGCAAGCTAAACTTGCTGATGAGAAATTCAAAAATGGCACAGCAACTGCGCTAACTGGAATTCCATTTGCTATAAAAGATAACATTTTGATAAAGGGAAGAATTGCAGGTTCAAGTTCAAAAATACTCGAGAACTATCATGCAACTTACGATGCAACCGTTATTGAAAAGTTGAAAAAAGAGGGCGCGGTTTTTATTGGTAGAACAAACATGGATGAGTTTGCTATGGGTGGTTCAACAGAGAACTCTGCTTATGGTGTAACCAAAAATCCTCACGATACATCTCGCGTAGCTGGAGGTTCATCAGGAGGATCTGCTGCAGCTTTAGCTATGGATGGAGTGTTAGCGTCACTAGGTTCAGATACCGGAGGATCTATCCGTCAGCCTGCAAGCTTCTGTGGTTTGGTTGGATTGAAGCCGACTTATGGAGCAGTTTCAAGACATGGAGTTATGGCTATGGGTTCTTCACTAGATCAAATCGGACCATTTGCAAAAACAGTTAGTGATACTGAAATTATCTTTAATACAATTCGCGGACAGGATAAATACGATAGTACAACAATTAATGATAAGACATACTCATCACAGAGTTTACATGCGAAGAAACCAGTAATTGGAATACCACGACATTTTCTAAAAGGAGATGGTATTAATAAAGACGTGATGAAAAATTTCGAAGATTCATTGGAAAAGTTTAAGTCACTAGGATATGAGATAAAAGATGTTGAGCTTTCAAACATCGCTTACTCTCTACCAGTCTATTACGTTATTATGCCTGCTGAAGTTAGTTCAAACCTATCACGCTTCGACGGAATGCGTTTTGGTTTACATAAGGATGGTAAGGACGGTATAGATGACTATTTCGAAACAAAGGGTGCTGGATTCGGCAAGGAAGTCCGCAGAAGAGTTCTGCTTGGAACATACGTACTGTCTTCTGGATACTATGATGCATACTACAACAGGGCAAATGCACTACGCCGAGTTATCACCGCTGACTTCCTACATGCTTTTGAAAAAGTTGATATAATACTTACACCTACAGCTCCTGCTCCGGCTTTCAAGATTGGCGAGAAGATTTCAGATCCTGTGGCAATGTATCTCGAAGATATATTTACCGTTACAGCAAACCTAACTGGAATGCCAGCAATGTCTATTCCATCAGGGTTCAGTGAAGTAGATGGTAAGAAGTTACCACTAGGACTTCAGATGACTGCTCCTCATGGCAATGAGAATCTGCTGTTTAGTGTAGGCAAAGAATTCTTGGGAGAGTAATTTAAAATTTAAATAAAATGGATCCAATCTCAATCAATATAATTGATGCACCATCATACGATTTTGTACCGTATCTTAATGCATCAATAAAATATATAATAGAGCATTTTCCATTGGTTATTCCGATAATAAAGACGATTATTGGATATTTGAACGCAATATCGATACTTATAATCTTTGTATGTTTTTTCGGGATAATATATTGTGTGGAAAAATTGAAGAAGATTCGTATCAAAGAAGGTGAAGTATATGATTTGAAAATCGAGACAGGATACAGTGATGTAGTGCCAGCAGTCGACGAGAAACATCCTGCACTTAGTAAAAAGTGGGAAATGGTTCTACAGCATGTCGAATCGGCAAATCCAAATGATTGGAGGCAAGCTATTATAGAAGCAGATATTATTCTAGGAGAAGTTTTGACTAAACTTGGATATAAAGGCGATGGGATTGGTGAACAGCTAAAGCGAGCAAATAAGGGAGAATTTAGAACTCTAGATGATGCGTGGGAAGCTCACAAGGTTCGAAATGAATTGGCGCATGCAGGGTCTGACTATCCATTCAGTCAATTCGATGCAAGAAGGGTTGTTCAGTTGTATAGAAAGGTATTTGAGGAATTCTACATAATATAGCTTACAAATCCTTGTTCTGGGGCCAGTTTTGTGACAAATAACCAAGCAATACACTTGCGCTTTTGGCACATCTTGTGTTAATATATTGCCTATCGCGGGGTAGAGCAACGGTAGCTCGTCAGGCTCATAACCTGAAGATTGTCGGTTCGATTCCGACCTCCGCAACAAGGATAACAAAAACTGGCATGATTTGCCTTTTTTTGTTATTCTCAAGGAGTGGTCAATATGTCGGCGTAGCTGTTTTGGTTAGTAAAGTTCAGGTAGTAATATTTGTTGATAATATAGTCAGTATAGCCACTATGTCGGCGTAGCTCAGTTGGCTAGAGCGTGGGACTCATAAGCCCAAGGTCGAAGGTTCGATCCCTTCCGCCGACACCAGATTTCTTGCTTTTTCGTGTATTTTTGGTACATTTAGAGTCAATGCGATTGTAGCTCAACTGGTTAGAGCACCCGCCTGTCACGTGGGAGGTTACGGGTTCGAGTCCCGCCAATCGCGCAGTTGTAAATGACCCTGTAGAAATACTGGGTCATTTTCATTACATTGAAAAAAACTTTAAATAGCCTAATTAATTAGGTGAATAGTAGTATCACATATCCACCAAGGATGTGGTAGACTAATATCATGAGAGTATCTAGTCTACCAAACGTGATTACATGTAATGATCTAGAGGAGCTATATGTTTTTCAAAAGATGTCCGTTGCTCAAATAGCAGCTAAACTGAAATGTTCACAGAATAAGGTTTCTTATCATCTAAACAAATGCGAAATTCGAAAGCGTACAATCTCTGAAGCAATGTATGAGTACAAGAATCCAGATGGAGATCCGTTTTCTTTGTTGGAGCCCAAGACTTTAGAAGATAGTATTCTATTTGGTATGGGTCTGGCTTTATACTGGGGTGAAGGAACAAAGAGAGGAAATGGCGGAGTACGATTAAGTAATTCTGACCCAAAACTCATGAGAAAATTTATAGAATTCCTGGAAAAGTTCTTCAGGATAAATAAGGCTCGTCTCAAGTTTAGTATACAAATACCAAAAGATATTTCCCCGAGGGAATCGCTTAAGTATTGGAGTAAAGAGCTCGGAATTGATAAAAAATATTTCTATAAACCTCAAATAGTGAAAGTGAGAGGTAAAGGCACTTATAAATATAAGACAATGTATGGTACTGCTATTTTGAATTTTAATAATGTTAAACTCAAAAAGATAATCTGCAGTATGATTGAAAATATTAAGTAAATAGACTATTCTTAACAAGTACCCAATTTAAGCCGTTGTAGCTGTCTTGGTAGTTAAACCTGAGACATGTGCCGTTAGACATGTGCCGTTGTAGCTCAGTTGGTAGAGCACGTCATTGGTAAAGTAAATTGCCCTTCATACTAGAAATAGTTTGATGTAACCCGAATTACGGTTAAAGTCCACAAAGTGGGTAAGACCGTGGCGAAAGTTCGCCCGAACGACTGACAAGGGACGCTTCATTTTTATGCGTAAGATACAGTCTAGCCCTCATATAAGGAAACGAAATTGAGGTATTTGTGAATGACGAGGTCTCCGGTTCAATCCCGGACAACGGCTCCTTTTATTTTATCTCTTTATAAACCAAGTATGCTTTTTTCATGGAAAGTGCTCCAATCATTGAAATTATAACTAGTAGAATATAGAAAGATAGTATTTCTATGTATGTATACGGGACACTCCTGAGAGTTCCGAGTATTACAGTAGACACCCAAGATGTCATTGATATCGCTCCACTTATCATTATAAAAGAAGCTCTTTTCATAAAACTTTTTGATGATATGAGTTTGAAGCCCATATGCTTTTCTATGTGCGGAATGTGTATAAGGTGGAATATGAGACCATTGATGAAAATAATAGCAACAATAGTTATTTTTACTAATAACTTACTAGAATTTAGATATTTATCAGGATCAGTAGTGATTAGTAATATTCCAGAAATCACTAGAATAATAAAGCCGAGCCAAACGAGCTTACTACCGAGTTTCATGAACCTGAGTTCATCTTTGTTTATTTTTCCATCGCGAATCGTACTAAAAAACATGGCATCACTTGTGAAGGCGCCACCTGCACCAATGATCGCACCAAATATATGACCGATAACGTAAAGTGTTTTTAGTTCAATAAAATCAAACATTTGTATAATTGTAGCTTTGATATTTTATTAATGCAAACATGTGATAGTATATTTTAAGGCACAATTGCCAAGTAGAATAATCGCCAATGTAGCTGTCTTGGTAGTTAAAACGGGCAGCATAACCGCAAAGTAGAATAATCGCCAATGTAGCTGTCTTGGTAGTTAAGACGGACAGTACAATCGCCAATGTAGCTCAGTTGGTAGAGCAACGCTTTCGTAAAGCGGAGGTCGTGAGTTCGATCCTCACCTTTGGCTCAATAGGAATTTCTAATCATAAATACAATTGACTTATTTATATGCTTTTGATAAGTTGATTATGGTAGTTGTTGCTATGACATGTGCTCAGCGACCATGGCGGCGTGTCCAACGACTTCGCCAGCCCATCAGATGGTCGTTCTAACACTGTCCCCTTAGGGGATCAAAAACTCAACTAGTGCGCAAGTTCTAGATCTGGTGTGGAACCTTCAATGGTCATATACCAGGTAACAACAACTACCAACCCTTTCAAGACCTTTGCTTGCTGAGCACTGGTCTTTTTTCTTGCTAGAAAATATTAGTCTGATATTCTTTTAGTTAATGAAATCTTTTTCTGAAAAAGTGTATGAAGTAACAAAGTCCATACCAAAGGGCGAGACCTTAACCTACAAACAAGTCGCAATCATGGCAGGTAATCCAAAAGCCTCACGCGCAGTGGGGAACATTTTAAATAAAAATTACGACAAGACCATTCCATGTCACAGAGTTATAAGAAGTGATGGTAAAACCGGTGGCTACAATAGGGGTAGTAAGAATAAGATTAAAATTTTGAAGAAAGAAGGGGCGATTTTAAAATAGGTTATTTTAGTGTAAAGTTATACTCTATAGATATGGATAAAAAACTACAGACAGAGAATAGGATAAAAGAAATAGAAACTGCCATGGAGGGAGGTGACTTTTGGTCAAACCCTCAGAAGGCTCAAGCTATGATAAAGGAACTTCAAGATCTCAAAGATGCACTCGAAGGTATTGGAAAGTTCGATAAAGGTGATGCTATCATGACTATTTTCTCTGGTGCTGGAGGGGACGATGCCGAGGATTTCTCAGCTATTTTGTATAGAATGTATCGCAAGCTTGCAGAGAATAAAGGTTGGGGAATGGAGTTGATACATGAGAATACAAATGATCATGGCGGATATAGAAACATCACAGTCGAGATAAAAGGCAAAGGCGTATACGGTACACTCAAAAACGAGAGCGGTGTACATCGTCTTGTGCGAATCTCCCCATTCAACTCAAAACAACTTCGTCACACCTCTTTTTCTATGGTTGAAATCATTCCTAAATTTGAAAAGACAAACAGCGCGGACCTAGAGTTACCTGACAAAGATATTGAAATTTCTATAGCAAAGTCAGGTGGGCCAGGAGGTCAGAATGTAAATAAAAGAGAGACTGCTGTAAGAATAGTTCATAAGCCAACAGGACTATCTGTACATGTAACTTCAGAGCGATCTCAGGCTCAGAATAAGGAAAAGGCAATCGATATTCTCAAGGGTAAACTTTTTAAACAAATGGAAGATGAAAGAATTGCAAAAGAGAAGGGAATGTATATTAGCAAAACCACGGCAATAGAGTGGGGTAACCAAATACGTTCCTACGTTTTTCATCCTTACAAGATGGTAAAAGATCATAGAACCGATGTTGAAACAAGTCAGGTAGATAAAGTTCTCGATGGTGACCTCGACGATTTCCTAGAGGCGGAGAAGATGCTATAATTACCAAATGATTTATTTCGATAAAGTAAGTAAAATATATCCAGACAAGTCTATTGCTCTCGATCAGGTGAGTTTTTCTGTCGAGCCAAATGAATTCATAACCGTTGTTGGTCACTCTGGTGCAGGCAAGACAACTCTGATGAAAATGGTCATTGCTGAAGACCGACCATCTCACGGCGCTGTGTTTTTTGAATCTGCCAATATTCACAAACTTGGTAAAAGTCAGATAAACAAACTTAGAAGAAGAATAGGAACTATTTTTCAAGACTATAGATTGATTGCAAACAAGACATCATATGAGAACATTGCTTTTGCTATGGAAGCTGCTGGACGAACAGATGAAGAGATCAAGTCGGACGTTCCTCATGTTCTTGAACTTGTAGATCTTGGCAATAAGATATGGAATTTCCCACATGAGCTTTCTGGAGGAGAAAAACAAAGAGTAGCGATCGCTCGTGCCATCGTTACTCAGCCAGATATAATCATCGCTGATGAACCTACTGGGAATCTTGATCCTATAAATACAAGTGAGATAATAAAGATACTTCAGAAGATTCATAAACTAGGCACAACAGTCATCCTCACAACCCACGACAAAGATATAGTAAAGGAGGTTGGGGGTAGAGTGATAACGATGGAGAAGGGTAAGATTATTAGAGATGATAAGCACGGTAAATACGTTCTATAAATAAAATGATTTTTACACATCTAAAAAGAATTATTCGAACAGGTTTCGTTAACTTTTGGAGAAATGGATTCCTTTCTTTCTCTGCTATAGTTGTAATCACTCTATCGCTATCAATTTTCGGAGCTCTAATATATGGAAGTGCATTTGGAAGGGCTTTGGTAAAAGAGGTAAAAAATAAAGTTGATATAAACGTATATTTCACACTAGATGCAAACGAAACTGATATTCTTGCATTAAAGAAAACTGTAGAATCTCTACCTGAAGTAGATAAGGCAGAATACGTGTCAGAAGAACAAGTTCTAACAAGCTTCCGAGACAAGTGGAAGGACAATGCACTTATAATCCAAGGTCTAGATGAGATCGGTAGCAATCCATTCCCAGCGGTTTTAAATATAAAGGCAAAGGAGCCTTCACAGTATGCTGGGATTGCTAGCTATTTGGATTCAAAGATTGAAACAGATTCAGGTACAAATATTGTAGACAAAATAAACTACAATCAGAATAAACTAATAATCGATAGACTAGGTAGAATAATACCAGCTGTAGAGAAAGCGGGTTCGATAATCACTATTCTTTTCGTTATCATCGCGATAATAATCACATTTAATACAATCCGTTTGGTGATATTTACATCAAAGGAAGAAATTTCTGTTATGAAGCTTGTGGGTGCATCAAACTACTATATCCGAGGGCCTTTTATGGTCTCAGGTATAATGTACGGAATAATCTCTGGCTTACTTACTCTGGTTGTATTGGGAGTCTTTGCATTCTACAGTGATGCACTTCTCATCAGGTTTGCAGGAGTACAAAGTGTAAATGATTTCTCAATGTTTGCAAATGTATTCTATTCATATTTCGTTCAAAATTTCGGACAGATTTTTGCAATAATCTTGGGCTCAGGAATTATACTAGGTGGAGTATCAAGTTATCTTGCAGTGAAGAGGTATTTACGAGTCTGATACATTTGATACAATACCTATTATTACTTTAATGATTTACTGATATGAAAGAAAAGATGGCAAAAGGTAGAAGTGGAAAAAAGGTCGCAGCAAGAAACTCCAAGACCAACCATAAATACATTTTTGTCGTCGGAGGAGTAATGTCAGGAGTAGGAAAGGGTATCGCTAGTTCATCTATCGGTACCCTTTTGCAAGCTAAGGGATTTGATGTAAATCTAGCAAAAGTTGATCCGTATCTAAACGTTGATGCTGGAACCATGAACCCCACTGAACATGGTGAGGTTTTCGTTTTGAACTCCGGGTTAGAGACTGATCAGGATATGGGAAACTATGAGCGTTTTATGAACCGAGATTTGATCCATGAAGACTACATGACTTCTGGAATGGTTTACAAACATGTGATTGATAAAGAAAGAAATCTTGGTTATGGTGGAAAATGTGTAGAAGCTGTACCACATATCCGTGACGAAATCGTAACTAGATATGAGCAAGCAGCAAAACTAAATAAATCAGAAATATCTATTATAGAAATAGGTGGAACCGTTGGTGACTATCAGAACATTATGTTTATCGAGGCAGCACGTGTTTTGAAGATAAAGCATCCAGACGACGTGATTTTTATAATGGTAAGTTTTCTTCCGATTCCTTCTAAGATTGGTGAAATGAAAACTCGACCAACACAGAATGCTGTAAACCAGCTTTCAGGATACGGAGTTCATACAGATATCATCATTGCCCGTTCAGAAGTTCCTGTTGATAAAAAGAGAAAAGAGAAAATAGGAATCGCATGTAACATTCCAGAAGAAAATGTTATCTCTGCTCCTGATATCGATAGTGTTTATGATGTGCCTCTGAACTTTGAGAAGGATAAGATTGGTGAAATAATACTAAAGTCACTGAAACTCAAGACTCGCAAAGGACCAGGTCTAGCACCTTGGAAGAAGTTTGCAAACTCAGTTAAAAATACTGAGAAAGAGGTAAACATCGCTATTGTAGGTAAATATTTTAATACTGGAGATTTCGTTCTAACAGATGCATACGTTTCTGTACTTGAGGCAGTAAAGTATTCTGCATATTCTCAAAAGGTTAAGCCAAAGATACATACTATCAATGCTTATGATTTTGAAAAAACAAATCCTGATTATTCTGCCTTAGATAAGTTCGATGGAATAATAGTTCCAGGAGGATTCGGAGAGAAGGGTATTGAAGGTAAACTTAATGTGATTCGCTATGCACGTGAGAACAAGATTCCATATTTTGGATTGTGTTATGGAATGCAGCTTATGTCTATCGAGTATGCAAGAAACGTTCTAGGACTCAAGAAAGCACATACAGCCGAGATCGATCCAAAGTCACCTCATTTGATAATCGACATTATGCCTGATCAGAAGAAAAAGTTACTAGAGAAGAACTATGGTGGAAGTATGCGACTAGGAGCATATGCAGCGAACATCAAAGTCGATACGATCGCCTACAAGGCATATAAGTCTTCTACTATTACCGAAAGACATCGTCATCGATATGAAGTGAATCCAGTTTATGTAGATCAATTAACAACAGCTGGTTTAGTTTTTTCAGCCACCTCTCCAGACGGTACTCTGATGGAAATAGCCGAACTACCTGAGTCAGTGCACCCATTTTTCCTTGGTACTCAGTTCCATCCAGAATTTTTGGCTAGACCTCTTGCTCCGCATCCACTCTTCACTCAGTTTATAAAAGCTGCAAAAGATAGAATAGTTAAATAGGTTTTGTAGGATTAAAATGTAGTTAAAATTTAATAAAGTTATTAAGCTTATTTTATTAGAATTTAATCTCATCCTGCTAGTATAAGGTGGTTATTGGTCGATATAACAATCTTTCATATTCAAAACACCTTACTGTGCGGGTACTCAGTGGGGTGTTTTTGTAAACACATGAAGTTTTTTCACGAATGGAATAAATGTAAAATAGAAATTGACAGTCAAGATAACATACCAAAAAACTATCCTAAGGAAGGGGAGGTTTGGGTCATAAAAATTGGTATAAATATCGGCGTGGAGCAGGATGGCTCAACTGAGGATTTTACCAGACCTGCTTTGATTGTTAAGAAATTCAATAACCAGATGTATTGGGTTATTCCTTTATCGTCTAAGCAAAAAAGTTTTGATTTCTACTACAACTTTACTGATCCAAGCAACTATAATGTTTCAGTAGTATTAGCGCAACTCAGGTTGAGTAGTAGTAAAAGATTCATTAGAAAAATGTACGAAATAAACAATACTGATTTCTTGGTAGTAAAGGAGAAACTGATTAAATTCCTTAGCTAAATCGAAATCCCACCAAACGGTGGGGTTTCTCGGAGCCTTTCGGCACTGTATATGTATGATATCAAAGCAATGGAACGAGTCAAGACTAAAACCTTCTTACTTCTTATGCTCTGGTGCACCGATCATTCCGCACTTTTTATACTTTAGGCCTGATCCACATGGACATGGATCGTTACGTCCTGTTTCTGGCTTATCGTTCTTTGTGTTTGAGCTTTCAGATGACTTGCTGCCGTCTCCATCTCCTATTACAACTGCACTGTCATGAACTTCCTTTAGTTCTACTGATTCTTGAGATGCTACTCCAGCTCCAACGTGTGGTAGTAGGTTGAGTATTTGATTGTTGATTGCTGCCTGCATTTCTCTGAACAGTCTTAGTCCCTCCTTCTTATATTCTACTAGTGGATCACGTTGACCGTATGCACGTAGGTTTACACTTGAACGTGTATAATCCATTATTTCCAAGTGTTCAACCCAGAACATGTCGATTGTTTGAAGCATAAGCTGGCGAGCTACGGCTAGGAATCTCTCCTTACCGATCTGTGCTACTTTATCATCCATTACCTTACGCGCCTCAACATTGTCACCAATCACTTCATTTATTTTTGCTTCAACTTCATCTATACTGCCAAGCAATATTGCACGTCGTCTCTCATAAACAGTCTTTCTCTGGTGGTTTAGGATATCGTCATACTCTAGAACATGCTTTCTTGAGTCAAAGTTAAAACCTTCGATCTTTGTCTGAGCACTCTCAAGTGAACGAGTTATGATTTTGTTTTCTATAGCCTCATCTTCAGCAACACCAAGTCTACCCATAAGGTTCTTTACGGTATCGGACGCAAATACTCTCATTAGTGAGTCCTCAAGTGACACGAAGAATTGTGTTGCACCAGGATCACCCTGACGTCCTGAACGACCTCGTAGCTGATTGTCTATTCTGCGGGCTTCATGTCTCTCGGTTCCAAGAACAAAAAGTCCACCAATTGATTTTATCTCCTCATAAAGATCCTTTGAGCCTGGATTACCTCCAAGTCTAATATCCACTCCGCGTCCAGCCATGTTTGTAGCGATTGTTACCGCACCTTTTTTACCCGCCTGCGCAATAATCTCTCCTTCACGCTCGTGGTTCTTGGCATTTAAAACCTCATGCTTAACTCCTTCGGCCTTTAGGAATTCTGAAAGTACTTCGTTTTTCTCGATTGAAACTGTACCGATAAGTACTGGTTGTCCTGTCTTGTTGAGTTCCTTAACTTTGCGAGCTATAGCTTTGAACTTGCCAACCTCGGTTTGGAAGATCAAATCATTTGCATCATTACGCTGAATAGGTTTGTTTGTTGGAATCACTATGGTCTCAAGACCATATACCTTGTAGAACTCCTCGGATGAAGTTGTGGCTGTTCCTGTCATTCCAGATAGCTTTTTGTATAGTCTAAAATAATTCTGGAAAGTAATAGAAGCAAAAGTTCTACTTTCTTTTTGAACTGTTACACCTTCCTTGGCTTCGATAGCTTGATGAAGTCCTTCCGACCAGCGACGACCAGGTTGTAGACGTCCTGTGAATGTATCAACGATTACGATACCATCCTCCTTGATAACATATTCAGTGTTTAGGTTGTACAAAGCCTTGGCCTTTACTGCTGTTTCTAGATGGTGAACATACTTGATACCTTTTTCTGTATATATATTTTCAACTCCTAGTCTTTTCTCTGCCTTTTCTATTCCTTTCGAAGTAAGAGAAATACTTCGCTGCTTTTCATCAACTGTATAGTCTTCGTCTTTAGTGAAGTCTCTTACCATGTTGGCAAAAATCATATATAGATTCTCTGAATCCGTGGTTGGAGCGGAAATGATCAGGGGAGTGCGGGCTTCATCGATAAGGATAGAGTCTATCTCGTCTACGATAGCGTAGTTGAAATCTCTCTGTCTAAGTTTGGCAGACTCATACTCTAGATTGTCACGAAGATAATCAAAACCGAATTCATTGTTTGTACCATAGGTAATATCTGCCATGTAAGCTTCATGACGAGTAACTGGACGTAGGTATTCGTGAACGACTTTGAATGAACCGATATTATCGCGTACTAGATCATCTTTTATTTTTTCTTGTTCAGATTCGATATGCTTTGGATCATAAATAAATGAACTCTCGTGATTTATAACTCCAGTAGAAAGTCCTAGGAAATTATAGATCTGTCCCATCCATACTGCATCGCGTCTTGATAGATAGTCGTTAACTGTAACGACATGAACACCTTTGCCAGTTAAACCATTCAAATATGCAGGTAGTGTAGCAACTAGAGTTTTACCTTCTCCAGTTCGCATTTCGGCAATACTTCCACTGTGCAATATCGCTCCTCCTATTAGCTGTACATCAAAATGTCTTTGGTTGAAAACTCTTTTACTTGCTTCACGTACAACAGCAAAAGCTTCTGGTAGAATGTTATCAAGAGTTTCTCCTTTTGTTAGTCTTGCGCGGAACTCATCGGTCTTGGCACGAAGAGCCTCGTCTGATAGGGCAGATATACTAGGTTCAAGTGCATTAACTTTGCCAACGATAGGTTCGTATTTCTTTAAAAGTTTCTTGTTTGGGTCACCGAATATGTTCTTTATTGAAAATGCCATAGTTGGCTAAATATATCATAAAATTGGGATATAAAAAAGGCATATTTCGCCAAAAATATTATGTAATATTGTGTGACAAATACAACTACTACTCTACGTATTCAACTTCAGGTTCGATCTCGATACCAGTCTTCTCATATACACCATCTACCATTTTCTGTGCCAGAGCAATAATCTCAGCTGCTGTGGCATTGCCAAGGTTTATGATGACCAATGCTTGGTTCTTGTAAGTTCCGACATTTCCTTTCTTTACTCCGCGGAAACCACATAGGTTGTCGAGCACCCAGGCTATTGGTATTTTGACTCTCTTTTCATTGACTGGATGAAGAATCATTTCTGGATATCTCTCAAGAAGTTCCTGAGCTTGAGACTTTGCAACTATTACGTTCTTGAAGAAAGATCCAGCAGTTCCATAATGTTTGATATCTGGAAGTTTTCTTTGGCGGATTTCTATGACAGCATCTCGAACCTGCTTTAATGTAGGCTCTGCTATTTTTTTGAATGTAAAATATTCTTGTATATCTTTGTATCCAGTATTGAGCTTGCCTTTCTTTTTTAAATTGAAAGCTACCGAGATAACAATGTATCTTCCCGGATTATGTTTGAAAAGGCTGTCGCGATATGCAAACTTACATTCTGCATTTGAAAGTGTGACGTATTCATCGTTCTTTACATCTAGGACATAGACTGAGTCGATAGTATCTTTGGCTTCTGAGCCATAGGCACCAACATTCTGGACTGGGGAAGCGCCCACAGTTCCTGGAATATATGAAAGGTTCTCAAGCCCATAAAGACCTTTCTCTACTGTCTCGTCTACAAACTTGTCCCAATCCTCGCCGGCATATGCTGTAACTTTTACATCGTTACCGTTCTCTTCGTATGTGACACCCTTCATCTCCATCTTTATAACTATACCTCTGTATCCAGCGTCAGCTACTAGAAGGTTGGAGCCACCTCCAAGTACGAAGAAGGGGATTTTGTTTTTCTTTGAAAAGTTCAATGCTTCTATAAGCTCATCTTCGTTTGTGACAATAGAGAAAAAATCGGCAGGTCCGCCTATTCTAAATGTCGTGTATTCCTTTAGAGATACATTTTTTTGAATCATATAAATTGAGTCGATCGACGCATTGCGTCAAATGTTCACGAACGGGTGTTAGCTCCAAATATAATGTCTAAATTAAGATGTGAGTACAGCCGGTCGTGAACACTTGAAACAATATGTTTATTATAGCAATAAGTCAAGAAAAACAACAAACGAGGGGATTTGTTGATAACTATCCATAAACACAAAATCCTGCCGAGGCAGGACCTTATGTAGACATTTTATTTTGGAAGTACTGACAGCTAGGCTTGCGCCTTCTCGTACTCACATGAAGATATTATAACTCCAAGCAGTTTTGTATGCAAATATTAAAATGTGCTATTATTTAAAAATGAAAACACCTTGGAGAAACAATCTGTACAAGCAAATATCAAAGATTAGTATGCCCGGTAAGGTGCTTGATCTAGGTGGTGCTAGAAAGTCTGGATATCAGGAACTGATAGGAGGTAAGCCAAGTTTTACTGTCGTAAATATAGATGGTAACAAGGATGTAGATATTGCACACAATATAGAGAAGCCACTACCAATCCCTGACGCCACCTATGATGGTGTGCTACTTATAAATGTACTAGAGCATATCTATGATCATCGTGCACTCCTACTTGAAAGTGCAAGAGTTTTGAAGAAAGGAGGCAAGATAGCAATAGGTGTACCATTTGTAGTACAGATCCATCCATCACCCAACGATCATTGGAGATATACCTACCAGACTCTAGAGAGACTAATGTCCGAGACAGGATTTAAAAATACCAAGGTCACACCAGTAGGATTTGGACCATTTACCTCATCTGCACAGTTACTATACAATCCACTCAAGATTTCAGTATTGAGATTCCCAGTAATATTGGCAGCACGATGCTTAGATGCGATCTTGGCACGACTAACATCAAAAGAAAAAATGGCTTCAACCTATCCATTAGGATATTTCGTATTTGCTGAGAGGGGGTAGGGAGTCTGCTTCAGATTGCAATATCTAGTATTTTATTGTATTTTATACAGTATTGCCGGATCGTATAAAGGTAGTACGTCGCTCTCTGAAAGCGAAAATTTTGGTTCGATTCCAAGTCCGGCAGCCAAATTTTTAAGCGTAAAAATTTGCTTCGAGCAGAGCGCTGCGAGAAGTGAAGGTTTTGAGGAGCCTAGAGAACGGATGGGGTCGGAGACTATGGTCGCTATAATTAAATATATGAATACTAAAGAAATCATTACAATAGCTCTTTCCTCCGGTATTGTTGCAACACTGGCCTCATCGGTTGTTAATTATTTTTTTGATAAATCTAAAGACAAAGCTAGGCAAAGTTTTGAAATAAAACAATCTGCTTATATGAAAGCTATTACCGCTATATCTGGTGTAGCAGATAATGTAATGAACTTCATAGTTCAAGGGAGTTCTATCAAAAACTTAAACGGACTTTCTCTACTTAACTATCTCACAAGTCTTCAAAGAGAAATCGCTCCTGCCTTCCTGGTTGCCAACGATGAGATACAGAAACTTTTAAAAAAAATGGCTCCATTAATTAAAGACGGAACCTCTTTGTTTGAAGAAATACTGGCTGATGTTAAGCCTGTTCAGGGTGGCTTTGTTGCCGGAAATAATCAGGCTTTGGTAAGTAGATTAAAAAAATGGTCAAAAGATATGGAAGACCTTGAAAGTCAAATTATATCGGCAATTCAGAAAGATTTGGGTTTGCGCTAGTTGTAGAAGTTAATGTTATATCTGTAAGCCTGATCTAATGGTTATAAGCCGGAGAACACGGTACTCAAGTCTATGGAACCTATAGACCCGTAAGGTCAGCGGTTGTATACTGTCATTAAAGCAAAATGAATGATCAATCTATAATTATATCTGTAATCATTACGGTACTAGCGGTTGTGTACTTTTTATTTTTTTATCAAAGGACCAGAGCTATGACTCAGGAAGAAGCTATAGATATCCTAAAGCTCGGATTCAATGTTTTTCTTACGGGTCCTGCTGGAAGCGGTAAGACTTACGTTTTAAATAAATACATCGATTTCCTTAAAAGTAAGCATGTACAAGTAGCAGTTACTGCATCGACAGGTATAGCAGCAACTCATATAAACGGTATCACAATCCATTCTTGGTCTGGTATACAAATTAATCTTGAGCTTAGCGAGAATCAAATAAAATCTTTAATGGAGCGGCCATACCTACAAAGGAACTTCGAAGCAAAAGTTTTAGTGATAGATGAGATATCAATGTTGGATGCAAAAAGACTCGATTTGGTAAATAGAGTCAGTAAAGCTTTCAAGGGTAATAAACTTCCTTTTGGAGGGATGCAGGTGATTTTCTGTGGAGATTTTTTTCAACTACCACCAGTTTCAAGAGACCAAAACAATCCAGCTGAATTTGCTTACAAGGCTCAATCATGGAAAGAAGCTGATTTAAGAGTTTGCTATCTCGGGAAACAGTATAGGCAGAAAGATAAGAGTTTTCTAAAGATACTAAATGATATTCGAAGTAATAACGTCGGTGAAAAAACAGTTACCGAAGTTCGAGATCGACACGGTGCCAATATTGACCATCACGGTGCGGTAACACAGCTTTATACCACAAACGAAGAAATTGATACTGTAAATTACTCAGAATTAGCCAAGATTGTTGGTACAGAGAGAAAATATTATATGGAAAAAGTGGGTTCAAGTGAACCACTTATAAAACAATTAGTAGATAATTGTCTGGCACCTGAAGTGCTGAGGCTCAAGATGGGGGCTGTGGTTATGTTTGTGAAGAATAATTTTAATGCCGGTTATGTAAATGGAACACTCGGCCTGGTAACCAATTTCGATTCGGAGGGGTTTCCTGTGGTTAGAACCAATGATGGAAGATTAATTGTGGCTACGCCAGAGTCATGGCGTTATGATCATGACGGACGAGTCTTGGCCGAGATAAAACAAGTTCCACTCCGTCTTGCTTGGGCGGTAACAATACACAAGAGTCAGGGAATGAGTTTAGATGCAGCAGAGATTGACCTAAGTAATGTATTTGAAGAAGGAATGGGGTATGTGGCACTTTCACGAGTGAGGTCTTTGAAGGCTATTAAATTACTTGGTATCAATGATTTAGCTTATAAGGTTAATGCGACTGTTCTGATATATGACCTTGAACTAAGAGAAAAATCTAAGCATGCAAAAGATGAGTTAAGTCGTCTTAAAACAAGACAGAAAATAAAGCTGCAGAATGATTATATTTCACATCAACTTAGAAAGTAAATGATTTAATGACGTTATTTGTTGAGTTAAAGATAGCATAATAGTACAATTACATGATGAGTATGCTCACACATGATCGGCAAGATGGTTCAACGCAAAATAAGTTGACTAAGGAAGTCGATAGACCTTTGTACTACAAAGCTCAAGCCTGGTTACTTTTACTTAACACTATCGTATTATTTGTAAATATTTCAGTATTTTTAATTAGCACCTCGCAGTCGAATGTAGCAATTTTAGATAATGATGCTCAAAGATCGAAATGCTTGTCGTGGATGATATATAATCCGGATACTAAGGCATGGCGGTGGCGTGCAGATCATCTTAATGAATATTTTCCAACAAGAGAAGATGGAATTGATAATTGTGTTGCTATGTTTAAACAATTGGATTACGTTGAGTAATCTGGGCCTGGTGTCAAACTTATGGTAGGTTTTTCAAACAGAGATATATTTATTATCAGGTAAAACTAGAAGATTCAAGAAAATTAATACTTATGAGTCAAAAAGATTATTCTTTAGCAATAAAATATAGATGGTTTGAGCAGTATATTTCCCCTTTACTTACTAAAAATCCTGAAGGTCAAACTAACCTTGAAATTCTCTATGATCTTGGTGAGAGGGCGTTTCAATATGGGGTTGGTAGAAAACAAATTGATGCAGTAAAAGAGTATATAAAAATATGCGAAAAGATGTTGAATGACTCTGCCTCGAAAGAAGTTTTATCCGATTTGATAACAGCCCTTTTGTCAGACGTAGAGTTAGAGGCCACGTCAAGACTCAATGATGCTATGGAAGCTACAAAAGATGGAAAGAGTACCGTTCGGGCAGATTTAATGATGTATACGGCTTTGGTCGAGAACTTCGCTCGTCCTTTTTTAACACCGATTTACTACTACATCCAGAAATACCATTTTGGTCAGAAAGGAGGTGCCAAAACCCCTGAAGCTTTTGTTAACGTTAGTATTTCTGAAAAGTATAAACAAATAATGGTCGCTTCGCCTGCAATCGTTGACTTCAACATATCCTCTCTGATTGAGGGACTAGATATGCGTATAAGACACGGTGGAACCGGTCATGAACATTGGACAATGTTGGATGATGAAAAGGTGGAGATAAAACTCGTGTCTGCCTCGACTGGAATTGTTAATGAGGTTTTTGTAATTACTAAAGAAGAGTTGGCTTCAAAACTTAGAGAGCTTGAAAAGTTTGTATGGGTGATAAGGGCAGGTCTTTATATTTTTCTCTCGAACAATGATCTGAAGTTAGAAACAAAAAAGCCAAGAACTAAGTCAGGTGTAGAAAAGTTCTCCCAAACATTTGCTAAGGGTAGGGTAATTGATTTGATAATCCCGTTTTCATGGAACGAGAATGTAAACGAGTTAGCAGTTAAGTTGATCTACGTTAAACCTCAAAAAAACACGATGGTCGAGTTTTATACACCCAGTGGCGCTTTCGAAATCTTATATTTTGAGTTTGAGGATATTTATAAATATCATATTCTAGATATCATTAAATACATAGGTTTACATTTGGACAACGATAAATATAAGTATATAAAAGTTATTGAGGAGAAAGATGATAAAGTTGTACTCGATGCAAAATACGACATTCAGGATTTGCTTAAGAATATAAAAGAAGGAATGAAACCTCCTACCCCTATCGAAGGCGAAGATATATCGGAAGAAATTAAAATATCCATGATTCAAGAAGTCAGCGTGCCTTCTGGTATGAGGGAAGCAATGATAGCAGTTCTTAAAATAAAAAGACCAAATTACAAGATAATTTGATTGTTTTGTGTTATGGTCTATTTATTATCACATTATAAACATAAGCTATAATATCAATCATGAATCCCACCCCAACCACCAACTGCCTCAAACTCATCTCTGAAAACAGAAATGTATTCATTGGTGCTACTGATGGCACTGAGACACTTGCGTCGGCTACCGACGTATTTAGCTATATTAGTCCCGACTTCAAGAATTGGGGATGTGACAAAGTTGAGCATGCTACTCCTGAAATGTCTGTTAGGGTATATGAACAAATCGAGGACGCTGAGTATCCTGTAATCTTCGGTAGTATCGACCAGAACTATGATCGTTTGGTACTAACAACTCCGCAGATTAAAAGCTTTATTGTGAATAATGCAAAGGATTATCTATTGGAAGCAGAATTTACATGTTTCCGTTTTCTTTTCAAGACAGGTGACGAATACTTTGTGGCAGACGTACGCGTTCTCCAAAACGGCAGTCGCGATATACGCATCACTCGTTTTTCAGATGGTTCAGTACGACATGCCAAGTATCGACATCGAATTGTGGTGCCGTACCACAAGAAGTAGAATGATGTTATGATTAATCTATGAAAAAAATAATTTCAATCGCTTTGATTATCATTGTACTTGGCGGATTATATTTTTATATAAATGGAAATAAATTAGAAACTAAGCAAGTAGCGCTTCAGGAAAAAGTCGATGATGCAGCTGCTCGTAGAAAGGCAGAAGAATTACAGAATCCACCTAGTGGTTATTTGATTCCCGGTAATATTCCACAGGGATATAAACTACGAGATAATGGTGGACGATTTACCTCATATTCAACATCACTATCTTTTGTTTCGGAAAGAGTAGAGCAAAATTTTGGAAAAATTACAAACTACCTAAATATTTCTGAGACTTCAAAAGATACAGCTGAAAATTGGATCAAGAGGGAGGTTGAATCACCAAGACAAGTTTTAAGAGTAATTAAGGACTTTAATTATAATCAAAATAAGGGAGTTGTCATCGGAGTCTTTTTAAATGAAAACGTATATAAGAAATCTCCTCTTAGTGCAACTGAAAAATACCTAGTTTATGATCACGACGGTAGGTTATTTATGATTCATACAACAGATAAAGATATTTCAGCTGACGCGTTAATTGAACTGCTAAAAGATACGACCATAAGTCAGTAAAGATTAAACTAGAATGTAAAAACTAAATGAACTTAAAACATGTCTTATCATCAAAAAGTAATAGAAAAAATAATAGAGCTCGGTGATCTGATTTTACCAGTCTCTGGTAATGTTACTGACATAGGGGAAAAGAAGTCGTGGTTAACTGAATGGGATTTTAGGATTGAAACTGAACTTACAAATCTCATAAAGTCCTTTCCAGGAGATCATTCCATATTTGCAGAAGAGATTAGTGACCGATTCGAGGAGGCTGAGAATGTCTGGATTATTGATCCGATCAGTAATACTTTTAACTTTATCTACGGGCTTCCTCACTACGCAGTTGTACTTAGTCATCTTCATAATGGAAAGGTAGTGTTTGCAGTAGTATATGATCCAAGTACTAAAGAATTATTTACTGCTGAAAAAGGCAAAGGAGCTTTCCTTAATGGCAAGCAAATTAAGGTTTCGGATCGTACAACAGACTTATCGATTTTGGTTGGCCCACATTTAACTCCAACAAGTCCATACCGCGAAGAAACACTCAAGATACTTACAGCAACTTCTCTGTTGGGAACAGTGCGAACTTTCGGATCACTCGGAGTGCATTATGCATATGTGGCTTGTGGAAGAATCGATGTCGCTATCTCAAAAAACAAGGACACATTTCCTGAGTTTGCAGGAAAGTTGTTGGTTGAGGAAGCTGGTGGTAAGTTCACTGATTTTCTAGACAATCCTTTGTCTGTCACCACTCACGGTATCGTTGCTACAAATGGAAAGATTCATGAGAATATTCTAAAAGTGCTAGATATCTAACCTTATTCTATGATTTTATTTGTGAAAATATTCAAAAATGTTAAAGTATTCCCATGACTACAATCATTTTTGAAGCGCATGGTACAACATTCGATAACGAAGCCCATCTTTCGTCTGGTTGGAACGACGTCGCACTTTCACCGTTAGGAGAGCAGCAATCTAGAGAGATGGGTGTTAGATATAAGGATGATCATTTTGATGCTATATTCTGTTCAGACCTACAGCGTGCCTATAAAAGTGCAGAAATAGGTTTCGGAAACAAATGGCCTATCGTAAAAGATTCTCGACTTCGAGAATGTAATTATGGAGATTTCACTCAACACCCAAGTGAAGAAGTAGATCTAGAAAAACCAAAGAGAATTAAAGAACCATTCCCAAATGGAGAAAGTTACGAACAGACTTCAATAAGAATGAAGGATTTTCTTGATGATCTAAAGAAGAATTACGATGGCAAGAGAGTGATGGTTATCGGACATCGAGCAACTCAATATGGATTGGAGTATTGGATAAATGGAGCGGAGTATGAAAAACTAGTCTCAACAAAGTTCAAATGGCAACCAGGGTGGGAGTATGAGGTGTAGAGTCATATGTTGAACCACATGACCAAAGGCCAATATTTACATATAGCAGCAATCGTCATAACCACTCTTGTTGTTATAGGAGTTGGAGTTTATTTACATTCAAAATCTAAAGCACAAGTTGAAGTTACTGATAATTCTAATTTATCAGCCAGCTCAACGGCAACTAGCTCAATTGATACATCTGATTGGAAACAATTCAGAGATGAAAAGTATGGTTTTGAATTTAAGTATCCTTCATCTTTAGGCAACGTAGTTGAACAGTCTTTGGAATATCAACGGCAATTAGATTGTAGTCCTTCATCTATCTATGATCAAGTGATTGCTACTAAGAGTATTGAGGGGTTAAGTGTTCGAATATCTTGTGATTACAATTTTGATAAGACCGCCTCAACTTACGCAAAAGACCATTACAGCGGAGGTGGTACTTATGAAATCATAGAGAACAACGGTCAAAAAAGTTATCTGTTCAATTATATGTCTGGAGTGGGATATGTGAACCAAGAATTATACATACCATTTTTGAATGGAAAATATATTATTCTCGGACAATCTCATAAGGCAGGGCAGCCTGTAGGTTACCAAGAGCTTACGCTCGAACAAGCTAAAGGTATAGTTTCCACTTTTATGGTTTCAAATACTTCAACTCTTTACGTCCCACCAGAATATATAGAAACCATTAGAGATGAAGAGGTTAAAAATCGTTCCTATGAGAAACCGATAGGAATAGATATAAATAACGACTTATATTTTACAACCTATAAGAATGGTCTATTCCAATCTTCAAAAATAGTATGTAGTGGTGTAAACATCTGTACTGAAGGAGAATATACGTTTTCCGAAATAAGTAAGGTTGCATATAACTCCCAAAAAACAGCAGCTGTCGTGTTGATTGTCTCTGGGCATGCCTCGACACTTGATGAGTTCCGTCGAGATATTTTAAAGTATGGAGCAAAATCAATCGATATACATTTTCTAAATAAGAATGGGTCAATATTTGAGTCTAAACCATTCTCTTTAGGAAGCGAGTTTCAAATTGACCGGAGCCTTAATTCTTTGATGATAACAGATGTAAGTATTAGCGATGACAATGTGATTACTGTGAATGCTAAAGCTAAAAAGAGTAACGGGCAAGGTAGTTTTAATGATATAGACCTGGTATATAAGTTCAAAGTGGAAAATAATACGCTCGTTCTGAAGTAGAAATTAAATACGGTTTATCTAGACCATGCGGGGGGGGTATGGGGGATATACCCTGGAGAACTGTAGGAAAATGCATTAGATTTACGATTACTAAAATGGAAGTAAATAATATTGAAGTAATATTCTCTTGGTGTGGGTTCTATGCAGCGATCGGGAAAAATACTTGTCCGGTGGGGTAGGTATGTCTAAGATGGTCATCAAAAAACTTTGTATAACACTAGCCATCTAGTACCTAAATATCCCGTTTAGAATAGTTATATATCAGGTTACGTTAGTGGTAAACGGACTTTTTTAGAGACCCTAGGACATAGACTATCTTGTTTTTATTAAGTATACTTATATCAATAACAATTATGGAACAATCATTTTTTGTTGGCAGGCATTTTGAAGATATAAATGACCTTACAGATGGCTTAGATACTAAATTAAAGCCGTTATCAGAACAGCCAAAAGAAATGGTTGATCGTGTTGTAAATGAGATTTTTACAAATACGTTGGAAAAAGGACTATCTAGGGTGCTAATTGTGTCTTCCAATAAAACAAGGGCCTTGGAGACTTCTGAAATTATTAAGGATGGTTTAGTGGAAAAAGATCCGTCAATTAAGACAAGAATTGTTTCGGATTCTCGTTTTGCTGAACTCGATCACGGTAAACCAATTTTACCAGAAGGCTATGTTAGAGAAGCTCGAATAGACTATTTGAAAGATGCGTGGAATTCGTTCTGGAGCGAGACTTTTGATGAGGATGGGAATTATAAAAATTATGATTACAAGTTTGGCGACCCACTAGAAGTCGATGGTAAACCAAAGTACCCAATGTTGGTAGGAAGGTTTTCAGAATTTGGAGAGTCATATAGACAGCTTTGCCTAAGGTATTATGAGGGAGTTTTGGAGTTTCTAAAAAATATTGATAGGATCGGCGATACAGAATTAAACATAGTCCTTGTTGCCCATTCTTCAACAGTTGCAATAATTAATAAAATGTTTGAAGTTGCCAGGGACGGACGAATTTTCGCTGAAGATTTTAAGGTCGGAGATTTGATGAAAATTTGCTGGCAATATTATCAAGAAGAGTTGAAGAAAGGAACAGCTGAACCTAATATCGCGGGTCAGTATAAGACTATCTCATTGAAAGGTTTAGATATTCCACGCGTTGCCAGTATTCTCGAACAAGAGGTGGACTATCTAAATGAACACTAGTTATGAGAAAAACAATTTATAGACTAAAGGATGGGGAGTGGAATATTTTGGCGAAGATGTTGGTGGTTAATTTTGGATTACCAAAAGTAACCTCGAGCTGCGCAATGTATTTCTATAAGGAAAAAGATGTATTCGGTGTGAATTTTGTTAACTCAAGATGTTTCTTTGATGCTAACTATACAAATTCAAGTGTCTCTAAAATTGCACCCAAGGATTCATATGAAAAGCGTTATCCAATGGAGATTGAGAATAGAAATATCAAGTCTTTTTTAAAATTTCTCACAACAATAGGCTTAGATAATGCATTTGTTGGGAAGGAGACTATTAATATGACTTTCGAACCAGATTTAGGATCTTCAATAAAAATTATCTTAGGCACACCTATGGGTGATTTAGTTATTGATAGGGGGGTTGTACTTCCAGATACGTATAATAAATATCTTTATGAAGAGTTGTCAGAAAAATTTATTGAAGATTTTTTTGAAAAAAATACAAAGCGAGAAGAAATTTTTGATGCGATCGGACTTCTTCATCCTAGTATTACAAGATACTGTGATACACATGGCATATCATTAAAACCATTCGGCGAAACTACCATACAGAGAATAATTTCTGCTAAGTCTAATGATTATGGAAAGTATGAGAATATATACAGTTCCCTATTGGGGGTAAATTTTCATTCGGGCGTTTGTACTGAGAATATGAGTAGTTACTTCAAACCACTTTCCATAATCATTCCTTCATATAAGTCTGAAACGACCATTCTCAAAACTCTATTATCAATTCAGTCTCAGGAAATCCATGAAGAACAAAAAAAACTTATTGACGTGATTGTTATTGATGACGGAAACGATGCTAATTTATTTACATTGTTGAAGGATGAAATTTCAAAGTTAACTTTTTCAGTGCGGTTTATTCGTCTAGAGCAAAACTCTGGCTTGTCTAACGCTAGAAATCTAGGCGTACAGTTAAGTAGATACTCAAGGCTGATTTTTCTAGACTCAGATATTGTATTACCTTCGAATTATTTAATGGAGCATTCGATATGTTTACAGCTTTTTCCAAACTGTTTATTCTTATCTATGAAGAAGAATTTGGATATCGGAAATCCTACGATTGCAAACAATAACATTCTTTGTGGAGTGTCTGTTCCAGATAGCTACGATGATAAGAGACTTTTTCGTGGAACTGATTTAGATAATAAAAGTGATAGTGTGGTTGAGTCTCTTAGTGAAACTGACCTGTACAAGAATTTCGGGTATGGTCGTACCGTATCTGGTTATGATCTGGCGTCTGTTGTGATTGGTCATAATATGAGTATGAATAAAAGTATGTTCAAGAAAGTAGGTGGATTTCAAACAGAGTTTAAGGGGTGGGGAATGGAGGATGCATTGTTCGGAGCCAAGTTTATAGCAAAAGGAGGGTTCATAGTACCACTTCTTAGAACAGGGGTGTATCATATTAATCACGATCCACGTTCTGGAAGTGAGAATAAGCGTAAGAAGGAACTTGAAAATAATATAAAAATATACAAGAAAATTATTAATCAAGCATATGAATAAATTCGTAAAGAAAAATAATGATGGAACAAGTGTGTGTTTTGATTTTTTTCAAAGCAAAGTTCTACCGAAAGATATACCTATATCGACACCACTAACGTTCGCATTTGGTGGACAGAATGTTTTAGTTGTAAAAAAACAGAATGATTGGTGGGACATTGTTGGTGGAAAAATGGAAGGTGATGAGACATATATTGACACAATTAAACGTGAAGCGTTTGAGGAGGGAGGTGTGAGGGTCGATGATATCTCCTTAGTGGGTTATGTGTTAGCTACTAATTTTGATGACAAGATTATGAAGGTAAATACTGTATTACCTATTACCATGTCTTTTATTAAAGCTGTGGATTGGAATTTCGCCCCTACATACGAGGTTAAAATTAGGGACTTAGTCAATACAACATTAGCAAAAGAGTATTTTTCTGCTAGAGAAGACAATGGTCAGTTACTATCAATATTTGAGTATGTGATTTCTGTGTTCGATGAACAAAATTATAGATACGAATTTGAATATGTTACTGAAAACTTTGGATTATATTCAAATTTACCAACAACTCAAGCCTGTGTTTTTATTATGAATCGTAATTTGAATTTTTATGCTGTTCGTGAACATGATTCAAAGAGATTTCTACTGCCTGGTGGCGGGTGTCATCTTTATGAGTCAGGCGAAGAGTGTGCGATCAGGGAAATTAAAGAAGAATTACAGATTGACGTAGAATCACTAACCTTATTTGGAGTCGTTATTTTTAGAATATTAAATGGTCAACATAAAATACTTTCTGAATCATTGCAAATGCGTTATTTTGCTAGGTATGAGTCGGACAAAAACTTGACTACAAATGTATTAAATTATGAGATTGCGGAAATAAAAGAAGTGCCAATTGATCAGTTGGGGATTATAGAACATATGAAGAATTCTAATGCTCCCGCTATTTTGGCCTCACTTAACAAGTTTATATGAGAATAGCAATTGTTCAACCTCGAATATCTTATTATGTAGGTGGAAGCGAGAAGGTTGCTATTAGGCACATAGAGTACTTGTCTCAGATGGGTGTGGTCGTAGACGTTTTTACAACAAAACCTCAAGGATTAAAGTATTCTAGTGAGTATACCAAATTACTCGGGCATGCTAATAGAAATCTAAGTATTACGGAAATTGAAATTCCGAACAATTACAAGTTTATATTCAATGTACCTGCGGGTAGTAGTCAGGATCGTTGGGATGCTGAATCACTCCTTTTCTCTAATCTAGTGCGTAATCATCTTGATAAACTCAACTTGGATCTAGTTTTTAATTATTACTTTGTTGATATTTTATATAAACCACTCACGATACCGAATATAGTCTACCTAGGCGGTTATCCAAGACAAGAGATCCCAATCTATAGATCATTTATGAAATTTTGTACCGCTACTCTATCAAATAGTAGACATGTATTTTCTAAATGGGAGCATAAGTTAATTGAAGGTGGTGTCAAGCAAAATTTCATACTTAAAAAAGGCGTAGATGAATTTGATGTGGGTAGTCTAAGTTGTCCTTTTCCTAAAAACAGTTTTAATATAGTGTTTGTAGGTAGATTGGTACAAAGAAAAGGCGTGAAGGTTCTTATTAGTGCATTCAAAAAGTTTTTGAAAATTCATACCAACGTAAAATTATGGGTGATAGGTGATGGGCCCGAGTTAGAAGTACTCGAAGCTCAGTCGATTGAGGTGGGAGATAGTATTAATTTTGTCGGACAAATTCATAATGTTTATGATTATATGTACTTCTCAGATATTTGCGTATTTCCTTCGATAGAGGGTGAGGGTCTTATGAATACTGTGTGTGAAGCAATGATGTGTGGTAAGTGCGTAATTAGCACTAAGTATAATGGTAATGAAGATGTCATTTTGGACGGAATTAATGGCTTTTTGATTGAACCAGGTAATGAAAACGAGTTACTAGATAAGCTTGTGTTTCTGTACGATAATCCAGATATATTACTCACAACTGGTTCAAGTGCACGCAGTTTTGCAATAAAAAATTTGACATGGAGGTCTGCAGTTGAAGATCTAAAAGATAAGTTAGAGCAAATAATTCATGATTACAAAAATAAACTATAAAAACATCAAAGCCCTAGCAATCGATCTTGATGGTACTATCACGAATGAATCAGGTTTGATTCCTGATGAAACATTAGCGTACATCAGAGAGTTACAGATTTTAGGGGTTCGATTTATAATATGCACCGCGAGAGATATAAATAGCACTCTATCTTTTCTTGCCGGCTATCTATCAGATAGAGAAATTTCAATGATTGGTTTTGTGACCTCAGCAGGTTCTCATGTATATAATATGGTGCAGTCGAGTGAAGGACTGGCTTTTGATGAAATAAGTTCAGAGAATTTTGATATAAATCTCGTTAGAGCCAATCCTGCTCTGAGTTCGGTGTTTGATAAGTATAAAGATGTAATATCTATTAAAAAAACTGCGATTCTAGTTCCGTTTAAAGATAAAATCGAGGCGCTTGAATATGTTAAATATGTCGATAGTATTTCAGTTAATACAAATGTGAGTGCATATTTGTATCATAATATAGCAGTCCTTTCGTCCGTGATGATTAATAAAAATAATGGACTAAAGTTATTTATGAACAGGCACGGGCTGAAAGAAAATCAGATTATTAGATTAGCTGACCAAGGTGATAAATATGAAGCCGATTTCCACCTTCTAGATTTTGAGAATGGATATACTGTTGGAAGTAAAAATAAGGCTGAAAAGAATAAATGTAACTTCATATTAGACGAGCATGGTGACATTCTAACTGGTGTTGAGGCAACGAATTATTTATTTCGGTCTATAATTAGTCAACTAAAGGTTATAGGTACGGATTGATTTACGGTTGTTCGAAGCAATATTCTCTTGGTGTGGATTCTATGCAGTGATAGGGAAAAGTAAGTGTCCGGTGGGGTAAATAGACAGTTCCAGGTATGGTAATGTACTATTTGTTATAATAATGAATATGAATGATTACAGCGCCGAATTAGAATTTGCAAAGAAATTAGCGAAAGAAGCCGAAGAGATAGCTCTTAAGTATTTTAGTTTTGAAGTCGAAAATACATGGAAAGGTGATAATACGCCACTTACAGTTGCTGATACGGAGATAAATGATCTAGTAATTAAAAGAGTAGGTGAAAATTATCCAGAACACAGTATTTATGGAGAAGAGAAAAGTGTAATAAAAGAAAATTCAAAATATATTTGGGTTTGTGATCCCATAGACGGTACTATGGCTTTTTCTGCAGGTCTGCCAATTTTCGTATTCTCAGTTGCTCTAGTAGATCAATCAAATGGTCTACCAGTTTTAGGTTTGATAAATGATCCAATAATGAAAAATATGTATTGGGCATACAAAGGTGGTGGTGCGTATAGAAATGGAAAAAAGATATCGGTACAGAAAAATACAACACTCGATAAGACATACTTTAATGTTGCTGCCTCTGGAAAAAATATAGGTTTTTCAAATTTACCACTAATTAAAAAAATGAGTGAAGAGAAATGTCATGTAATGAAATACCCTTCATTTATTTATGGTGCAATTCAAGTTGCTAACGGAAAATATATTGGATCAGCTTTTTATAATAAGTATGGTCACGATGTAGCTGCGTTAAAAATAATCACCGAAGAAGCTGGTGGTAAGGTTACAGATCTAAATGGTAACGAACGAAGGTACGATACGGATGGAGTTGGATGCTTAGTCTCAAATGGAATCCTTCATGATGAAATGATAAAGATCATACAGTCAGGAAAGGTTAGTTAGATTACGAGCAAGGTCTATAATTAATGTATTCATGCTAACCAAACCTCAACAAGAATGGATAAACACTCTATTAGAAAGTAAAATCGTGATTGTTCCTTACGACACGAGGGCTGAAAGGCTATTTGAGATTACAAAGAATCGAGTGCATAAAGTGTTGGGTAATGAAGTTGTTGTTGAACATTGCGGAGCTAGTAGTTTCGGTATTTCAGGACAAGATGAAATTGATGTTTCAATTCTTGCCACACAGGATGTATTTGATGATTACATTTCTAAATTAGAAAAGGAGTTCGGAGCTGTGAAATCTCGATATCCAGATAGAGCCAGATTTGAAGTGAGGGAGGAAGGGAAGAAAATCGATTTAAAGATTGTTGATATCAATCATGAAGGTTATAAAAATGCGGTATTTTTTGAGACATATCTAAGAGAACACCCTGAATATCTAGAAAAGTATAGAATTTTGAAAGAGTTGTGTAATGGAGTTACGGTCAAAGAATATTATCGACAAAAGATTGAGTTCATTAATGGTATTCTGGAGATGAACAAGGGATAGATGCTTTTTGTCTAGACTTGAGCTAGAATCTAAACGTATGAATAATAAGATGGCAAAAAACCAATTTTTTGGTATCAATAAGTTTCCTAAAGGATGGGGAATAGTTATCATGCCAATATCTATGTCCAGAATTGCTACTGGTCAATCTGCTCAGAAGTGTATAGAGTGGATACTTGATTTTGGTATCAATAAAGTGAATGAACCAAAGATTGGTTTAAATCTAATTTATGGTGATTTTCTATACCTACTATCAAATGAAAAGGCCAGCTCTCTCAAAGAACTTTTTATGATTGAAGTCATAAAGCATAAGAATGCTTTACAGAAGCTTGTACTGAAGAACAAACAACAACTCCAAATCCAGCAGGCATTTAGATATCAAAATTGGAATGATATATATTTAAATTCTAAAGATTTTGATGGAGATTTACGAAAGATCAGAAGTCTGTATAAAACAGATACTCTTTTACAGAAATATATAGATGAGGATATTAAATTTTATAAAAGAGAAAAAACTGAGGATCAGATTAATTTCCTACTAGAGGAAAACTTAGTAACATATTTATTGTTATATAAACAGATTAATATAATGAATGAGTACGTATTAGGCAGAGAAGAATGGATACTTTGGGCATATCCAGGAGTTCCAGGTAAGGCGCTTGTCTATTTGTTTCAGAAAAATCCATTTAATCTCAAGACAGATAACCCATATCTAGGACAGTATAATCTAGAGAATAGTAAGTTCTATGAATTTAGTAATTTTGATTTGGGCGCGTGGGACTATAGATAGTGTGCTATATTTTTTTATTTTTTAAAAAAGTAATTTTGCTAAATCTCCTCAACTCACATAGACATCTCTATCCTTTAATGTTAATTTGTGGAAGGAAAGGAGACCAGTAATATGGATCGTACTTGTGGTCAGTGTACAGCGTGTTGTAAAACGCACGGTATTTTTGAGCTATCAAAGCCACCAGGTGAATGGTGTTCCAACTGCGACATCGGTAAGGGTTGCAAGGTCTATGGTAACCACCCACAGTCATGCAAGGATTTTCGATGTCTTTGGTTAGATGGGATGGGTAGAGATGATGAATACCATCCTAACAAGATCAATATTGTGTTCAGTGTCCAGAACCCAGATAACCTAGGTATCGTATTTTGTCTTTGGGAAGTCGAGGAGGGTGCGCTAGAGTCCGATCTTGCTAGAAGAATTACCGCACATTTCTTGAAGTCCACGAAACATGTCGCCCATTTTCACCTGGGAAGGAAGCTACGTTTCTATGTGGCAAAAGATAAGGAAGTACCAACGAGAGAGGGTATGGGAAACTTCCAATTCGAATGGGAAATTGAGATTATTCCGTTTGAATAAAGAACTGGCCAGCAGGGCCAGTTCTTTTGCTTTATGTGGTCAAAGTATATTAAAGTGCTAGAATTGCAATATGAAAGAAATAGAAATCAAAGCTTACCTGAAAGACGAAGCTAAGGTAATTGCCAACCTCAGAAACCTTGGTTGTGAATTATCAGCACCCATTCGTCGGGTTGATACTGTCTACACCAGAATCCCAGCAAATACTTTAGAAGAGTATCTTACAAATGATCATTTCGTGCGTATTAGAGAAAAAAGTGACGGCAAGTTTATTTTTACAGTTAAGAAACCTCTATCTAAGGAAGTCTTAACTAAAGCTGAGCATGAGACTCAAATAATGAACAACAAGGAGCTTGAATTAGCACTCGGTCTAATGGGTTATAATATCGCAAGTAAAGTAATAAAGGTCAGAAGAACTACAAACTATAAGGACTTTGAAATATGTATAGATGAAGTAGAAAAACTCGGCGCATTCATTGAGGTAGAGAAAATGTCCGATGGAGATGTCGATCAGGTCAGGAAGGATCTAAATGAATTCCTATTTTCACTTGGAGTTTCTGCTGAAGATGAAGTAAGAAAGGGGTACGATATATTGGAGATAGAGGGAAGATACAGTAAAATATAAAGATTTCCACACAAGTAAACTGTACCTTCTATGTTATAATTATTTTAATCTTCATGTGTTTAAATAAACTAATATTATCTGTTTTGGTTGTGACCTCGGTTTTTATTCTCGGGTCTTTTAACACTGCATACGCCGTAACTATATCCGATGGAGCTGATGCCGTTGGTCTCATCGGTCAATACCAAAATCTTACTGATGATCCGTTGGTGCCGGATTATACAGCGAAAAATATTGGTGGTGGTAAGCTAGGTACAATAGGCCTTACATCCCCATCGGGAGTCGTAGTTGATGATGTAAATAAGAGACTTTTTGTTTCTGATGGAGGAAACAACCGTATACTTGTTTTTAATCTCAATAATGATCTCACGCTTCAAGACAGGGTGGCTGATTATGTTTTAGGTCAACCTAATTTTACTTCAAATAATTTCGGCACAGCACAAAATAGACTTTATACTCCACAGAGGATTACGTATGCATCAACAACTAATTATCTCTATGTTGTAGATTCTCAAAATAATCGTGTAGTTGTGTATGATGTCGCAGCCATAACTAATGGTGAAGATGCAATATATGTTCTTGGTCAAGCAGATTTTACTACAAGGACTACTGGTACTTCAGCATCAACTATGAATTCTCCTCAGGGTGTATTTGTCGACGAGGTGGGAGGTAGGCTATTTGTTGCAGAAACGTCTAACTTTAGAGTTTTAATTTTTGATATTTCTTCAATTACTAACGGTGAAGCGGCAGTAAATGTGCTAGGCCAAACTGATTTCAACTCAGCAGTTTTTGCTACCACTCAGGTTGGCATGAGTAATCCCGTTGCGCTTTACTATGAATATGCTAGAAATTTTCTGTATGTTGCCAATGGTCAGCGTGTGACGGTGTACGATATGGCAACGACAACTGATGGAGAGCCAGCAATTTATGTGCTCGGCCAGTCAAATTTCACATCGAATGGCCAATCAACAGGAATAGCTAATTTTATCGGTGCTGCAACAGCTATAACCTATGACCCAGTAAGGCAATACATGTTTGTATCAAATGGAAATCGTGTTTCGGTTTTTGATATTTCTACAATCACCACAGGTGAATCAGCAATCAATGTACTAGGAGCGCCAGGTTTTGGTGGCTCATCGGGTGACTTGGGAGTCAGCTCATCTACTGTTTATTTTAGTTACGGACTTGATTATGCTAGTAGTACCTTGTATGTAAGTTCAATTCTTTATAATAGAATTAGTGTATTCGATGTTGCGAGTATCTCTGATGGAGAAGGCGCAGTTGATATAATTGGGCAATATACAAATCATGATACCAATAATTTGGTAGTAGATTTTAACAAAAAAGGGCCAGATAATGGTCAAGTAGGTAAATATGATTTTAATAATCCAAGTGGAATAGTAATAGATAAGGTTCGACATAGATTATTTATCTCGGATAGTCTCTCTAACAGAGTACTTGTATTTAACCTAAATAATAACAATACACTAACTAATTTTGAAGCTGATAATGTTCTAGGACAACCTAATTTCGCATCAAGTACCGCTTCCACAACACAGACAGGGCTCAGACAACCAATTGAGTTGGCATATGATGAGATAAATGACAGATTATTTGTTGCAGATTCTCAGAATAATCGTGTTATCATCTACGATACATCGTCTATTGTAGATGGTGAGCCGGCTGTGGCCGTCCTCGGTCAAGCTGGTTTTACGACTTCTTCAGGTGTAACAACTCAGGCTGGAATGGCCAGTCCATATTCAATCGCCTATAGCACCACAACTGGGATATTGTATGTTGGGCAAGAGCAATCTAGGCGTGTTACTACATATAATATTGGTGATGGAATAACAAATGGCGAAAATGCTGTGGCAGTATTGGGTCAAGCAAATTTTACTTCAAATCAGTCTTCGATCGTGGGAGCATCAACAACTGCCGGGGTAATGAGTGTATCGTTGGACAACACAAATAGCCGACTTTTCGTTTCCGACTATTCTAAAAATCGTGTTCTTGTGTTCGACGTATCAAGTATTTCAAATGGAGAAGATGCTGTATCCGTTCTTGGTCAAGTCAATTTTACTACGAGTACCACAACTGCAACTCAGGGTGGATTAAACTCGCCGAGAGGCCTAGATTATGATGAAAGCAGCAACAGACTTTTTGTTTCAGACTACAATAATGCTCGTGTTGTTATGTATAATGTTGCCACAACAACCAACGGAGAGAAGGTGATCAATGTATTAGGTCAAAGTAACTTTACGACATGGATCAATAGTCAAATATCCTATCCAACCACTCAGTCCTCACTTACTCGTGCTATGCATGTCCAGTATGATAGTGATAATGAGTTACTTTACGTGAGTCAAGGTTCTGGAGCTGGCAACCGCATCTCCATCTTCAACGCCGGTCCAGACATTACAGCTCCAACTCTTTCATCTGCTACAACATCAACAAATGGTACAAGTATATACATAACATACAATGAACCTCTGGATGAAAACAGTCTCCCTACAACCACAGACTTCATAATATCAATCAATGGCGCAACAAGTTCACCGTCTACCGTAT
>JACCDG012092894.1_pt1 | contig 59597 bp, 9 predicted proteins | sample 7442471 | NCBI WGS metagenome assembly JACCDG01 (sample SAMN15323444, study PRJNA562643) | freshwater metagenome | isolation source: river surface water | place: USA:Blue River Watershed | collected 2017-08-17 | reverse complement strand
GTTGGTTGCGCCGTTTGCATGACGACCTCAATGTCACCACCATTTTTGTGACACACGACCAAGAAGAAGCACTCGAAGTGGCCGACCGTGTGGTGGTGATGAACAAAGGCAATGTCGAACAGATCGGTTCACCCCAAGAAGTGTGGGAACACCCCGCCAGCCCCTTTGTGTATGGCTTTTTGGGTGATGTCAATTTGTTCCATGGCCGTGCGCACGAAGGCGAAATGCACATTGGTGTGGACAATCAAACCGTCAGCTTTGCCAGCCCAGAGCACAGCGGCGCGCAAGACGCCAAAGCATTTGCCTATGTGCGTCCGCACGACTTTGATGTGCGCCGTTACACCAGTGGTGACGAAGGCATCGTCGCGCAGTTGTCGCGTGCGATTGTGGTCGGACCAATTGCGCGCTTAGAGCTGATTGCCGCAGAAGGTGACAGCCCTTCTGACGAACAAATCATCGAGGCGCAAATTCCTGCGTCGCAATACCACGAGCAGCGTTTTGTCGAAGGTGAAACCTTGATCTTGACGCCCCGCCGCGCGAAGGTGTTCACGGTGTGATGTCAACCAAGCCTGAAAACGTTCAGGCCGATTGGCTCATCAAATCACCACATCATGCTTGAGCTGTGTGCTGGTCGTCAGCAACACATCTGCCACAGCATGTTGCTGACCTGATATGTCTGTCCAGTGTGACACCAAGCTGAGCGGATTACCGTTGTCCACCGATTGACTTGCAGTTGCATGAAGTTGAATGTTTTTCACACCAATGTTGTCAAGTGTGAGTAATTCAGTCTGTTCGCTGATGCCATTGTGGTTGGTATCGATCCACACACGTAAGTTGGCGAAGATGGTGTCGCTCGCGTCAATCACACCGTCTTGGTTGCCGTCGTAAGTGGACAGGGCTTCAAAACCGTCTTGCGCTTTGGTGCCGTTGGGCAACACAGTGCCATTACCAAACAACTCTAAGCCGCTGTTGATCACGCCATCGTGATTGACATCCAGTGCCAAGAACCCATCTTTGCCATCGCTCCACGCTGTGGTCACAGGTTGACCATTGCCTTGAATGTCAAATATCACGCCTTCATCAACAGAGGTGGTGTGCACGCCATCTCCATTGAGGTCTAGCATCAAAGGCGTCGCGCTCAGGTAATTGAGGTTGATCACTTTTTTGCTCACCAAGTTCGACAAGGTGTCGTTCAAACCACCGGCACTCCACCCATTGGTGAATGTGATGGTTTTCAAGCTGGTGTTGGTCGCCAGGAAATTGCTTGCGCCTGTGGGGTCAATGGTCAGTACGGCATCGCTGATGGTGGTGGCACTTTGCGCCAGTTGCATGTATTGGCTGAGCTTGGTTGCGGGAGTGTTTGGGCCCATCCCAGCAGTTTGCAACAGGCCAGACAAGTTGATCATGTCTCCTTCTGACGCTTTGAAGTCATTGACTCTGTCGCTGCCAGTTTCACCTAACAGCCAAGCAAAGGTATCCGCACCTGCACCTCCGGTAAGTGTGTCACTGCCACCTTGACCGGCTAGAAAGTTGTTGTTGGCGTCACCGACCAGCGTTTCACTTGCGGCTGTGCCGGACTGCCCAACACCACTTGTTTTCGTGATGGTGAAAGTTTGTGCCAATACGGCTGTTGAGTTGTTGGTATCCACCACGCTTGTGTTTGCAATGCTCATGGTGGTGTTGTTGGTTGCTGAAAATGCAACAGTTCCTGTTGTCGTGATGCCTTGTCCAGCGCTTGCCCCAGCTAGGCTACTGGCATAGGTGCCATCAAGGCTGTAAGCCACTTTCAGTTGTGTGTCGCTTGTGTCAATGTTGCCCGCCATATCGCTGGCTATTTCTGCCGCTGTGCGTGCGTCGTCATAAACGCGGGCATCGAAAATCATGCCTTTGAAATAGCTGTCGTTGGCCCAATTGCTTTTGCCAATCGAGTTAATGGTGTACACGGTAGTGGTTTTCGCGGCAACCCAAGTTGCCGATGAGGTGGCGGTGTCTGTCGGAATGACACCGCTCACAATGGGCTGTGCGACACCGTTGAAGTACAACACCACATTTCGGTTGAGGTCGACTGTGGCTGCAATGTGTGTCCATTGGTTGCTTGGTATTTCCGTCACCGTCACGCTTGTGCCAATCAGCGTGCTGCCGTTGAAGGCTTGCAGCTGAAGCGTTTTATTGGTTCTGTTGTAACCCAGCCAAACATCATCCACAGCGTTGAAGTTGCTGAGATTGGCGGTGGCGTTTCCGAAGTCGAAAATTCGGTTGTAGTTGAAAGTTGCCATTTGAGGGTTGATCCAAGCCTCTAGCGTCATATCAGAACCAAACTCAACATTCGGAAGCTTGACATATTGTTGGTTGGCTTGGTCCAAGACCAACGCCTTTGACCCGGGCGACAGCAAAGGACTGGTGCCCGTTCTGACCCAATAGTTGGTAGCGTAATCCACACCGTTGATGGTCATCGCGTCAATCGCGGTAATGATGGCACCAGGCCCCAAGCTGCCCAAACTGACTGTCCATGCCGTCACGGGGGTGATGTTGGTCACCTTCACCGCTTCGCTGAACGAAATCACAAATTGATCGCCTTTGATGCCATCGTTGTTGGCATCAAACACCACCACAGGGTTGAGGGTAGCTGCTGTTGGCTTGCGTGCATCGATCACCACATTCACTGCTGATTCGGCACTGGTGTTGCCTGCCAAGTCGGTGGTGGTCACCACAAACTGACGCGTGTCGTCAGTGGCGGCTGAACCTGCGGCGTTTTTGTAGCCTACCGTTTGCAACAGGGCTGCGGCCATGGTGGCAGTGGGGTTGCCGCTGCTGAGGGTGAAGGTGAATGCACCCAAGCTGTTGTAGTTCCAGTTCCAGGTTGCCCCCGTCAGAGACACACTTCCGTTGCTTGCGGCTGAGCCTGTGGCATCGATTTCGGTGCCATTGACTGTTAATTTTTCCAAGCTGCCGTCACGCAAATTTTTAACTTTGATTTGCACATTTTGTAAAGCGGTGGCCTCAGTCACTGTTGCTGTATTTTTAAAGAGCGTGATGGCGCTCGATGCATTGCTGGTGAGGGTCAGGGTGTTGGCGATGTTGACCACCGGCGTGATGGTGTCAAAGGTCACGGTCTCAACGCTGACATTTCCAATGTTGCCAAATGCGTCGATGTGTTTGAGTTGAAAGGTGTACGAACTTTGCGCTGGATTGGCCGCGTTGTCCGTCACCAAACTCAGGCCTTGTTCAATTGAAAAAAGCTCATCAGTGGTAAATGCAGCACCCCCTGCCTTGCTGATGCTCAACAACCGATTCGCGTCATAACTCCATACCAACGATATGCCGTTGAATGTGGTGCTGCCGTTGGGTTGAGCGGTGCCAATGGGTTGGTCGAAACTGCCCAATCGCAATTTATAGGTGGCAGGTGCAAGTGTGCTGACCTGCAATTGAATCATGCTGATGTCGTTATCAGTTGTCGCAGCGATATTGGGTGCAATAGCTTTCACACCCTGTGTGTAGTCGGCTTTGTTGAAGTAGTTGGTGTCGGTGGTTTGTGTGGTGGCAATGTCTGAGCGCAAGTCGATGTTTTGTGGCGCCAATGTGTCCACCACAATCGATGCTGTCACGCTAGGGCCTGCATTGCCAAAGGCGTCAATGTAGCTGATGGCAAATGTGCGCGTGCCTTGGTTAACGGTTGCAGCATTCACGCCTGTCGCCAAACGGTATGAAAGGCTCTGGAAGATCAATTGAATCTCACTTGGCAAGAAAACGGGAGAACCTACTTGCTTGCTGAAGGTGAAAGTCCCATTGGTTTGTGCGATCAACAGTGGTATGGCGCTGAATCCATACCCTGAAGATGTGGAAGTGCTTCTAAAGACTACTGTAATGCCTCCTAAAAACAAGGCATCAACATCGTTTTGAAAACCAGTAGCCACAATTTGGATGCGCGCAATGTCAACATCTGTCGGTACTGCCATGTTGGGCGCAATCAAAACGACATAAGGTTGGGCCGTTGAGATTCTTGAGTCAAACTTGAAGTTGGCACTGACCGTTGTGTCAATGGCTTGGGTGCTGGCAATCAAGTCTGGCGAGAGCGGGGCCACCGTGTCAACACTGATGGTCACCACGCTATCTGCAGTTTTGTTGCCGGCTTGATCGGTTTGCGAAATTGTGGCTGTTCTGTTGGCGCTGGATGTTGAGGTGGTTTTGAACTGAAGAAGCCGTTCAATATTTCCCGCCTCGGTAGAGGTGAAAGAACCGCCCCCTGTTTTGGTGATGGTCAATGCATTGTCAGCCTCTAGCACCAATTCAACCGTGCCCAACACATTGGCAATGGTGACATTGCTGCTGGTTTGCTTCACGCCAATCAAAAAGAATGCGTTGGCACCAATCGCCAAAATATCTGAAGTGCTGTCAATTCCGCCGCCCATGGCCACACGAATTCTCGCAATATCGGTTTGTTGCACCGTAGGTATGAACACATTCGGCGCCATCAGCAGGCCTGTTGAGATTTCTTTGATGGCAAAATTTCTGCTCAGTGTTTTGTCGGTGGTGGTGGGGGTTGCACCGTTCAAGTCGATATCTATCGGAGCAACAGTGTCAACGGTGAAGCTGATGGTGCTGTAGGGGCTCGTGTTACCAGCCGAGTCTGTTCGACCGATGCCAATCAATCTGAGAGTTTGAGCCGTAGAGGTGGTCAAAAAACGCAGGTCAGCCTGAATGGTGTTGACCTCGCTGGCGGTAAAAGTACCGCCCCCTGTTTTGGTGATGACCAAAAACTTATTGATGCTCATTGCCCAATCGACTGATATACCCGATATGGTCGTTGTGCCGTTCACCGCCGTGCTGACAATGATGCTCTGCGCCACACTTCCAAAAGCAAGTTGATCACCAACCGCTATCAAGCCGTAGTTGGCAGTCACTGAAATGCTGACAATGTCGTTTTCCGCAACGGGTACGGCCAGTGCAGGCAAAATATTTTTGCTGGTTGCCATGTTGGCAATGTTGAAAAACGACGTATCCGATGTTTGCACCCCAGTCGTCACACTGTTCCAGTCGCTGGGCAACACAACGGTGTCCACATTCAAAGTTTGTGTGCCGACGCCACTGATGTTGCCAGCCGCATCGGCATGGGTGAAGGTGAATGTGCGGGCACCTTGCGTTGTGGAGGCACTCGATTTGAAACGCAAGTCAAGTTCAATGGCGTTGACATTGTCTGCGCTCAACACACCAGCCACTGTTTTTTGCAAGGTGAGGATGCTGCTGCTGGCGTTGTAGTTCCAAGTGATGCCCGTCACCCCATTGATGGTGATGTTGCTGCCACCGTTCGATGAACTGAGCGCTTGCGTGATGCTGCCAAACACCAACGAATCGGTGGATAAATCTGCACCCGAAACCTTCACGGTGATAGAGGTGATGTCGGTATCGCTGGGTTTGTTGATGCGCGGCGCAATGGCTTTGGCAGTTACTGCAACACTGTCATTTCTGTTGAAGAAAGCGGCGTCTGCCCCTTGCGAAGCACCTTGTGGCGTATTGAAGCTGACATTGCCGGGAGGTTGCGTGTCCATTTGCACCACGGGTGCGTTGGCCACAGCAATGCCCGGGTTGCCCACGCTGTCGGTGTAGCTTGTGGGCAGCACGCTGATGGGTGACACATTGAGTTGGTTCACCACCACCGTTGGGGTGAACACCACCGTGTAAACCTTGGGGTCTGCTGTGACCGTGAAGTTACTCAGCGCACCAATGGTGGTATTGCTGATCGAGGTCACCACGATGTCACTCATGTCAAAACCCACGGGCACATCGCTGAAGGTGAAGGTGTAGGTGATCGTTGAGCCGAATTTCACAACGGTTGTGTTGCCTGTGATGACCAAGGTGGGTGCCAAAGTGTCTATCAACACAGTTTCACTGCTGACGGTTGTTGTGGTGTGTGTGATGCCGATATCACCCTCAACTTGGGCTGTCACAAGGTAACTCTTACCCGTTGTCATCCGCGATTGCCAGCTGGTGTTGCTGGCCAATGTCCAGGTGTAATTGGTGAGGTTGATGGCAGGCAAATCGGCCGTGAGAATGTCAAACGATGTGCCGCCATTGGTGCTGGTGAACGACAGCTTGGTGATTTTGAGATTGCTCAGCGCAATGATGTTGCTGCTGGTCACGGTGCCCGTGACGGTGAGGTTGTTGATTTCAATGGCATTGATGCCATTGCTGCTGTCCACGCCAGTGCCACCAAAGGTCACCGTGGTGGTGGGGTCAACTGGGCGAAATGACCAATCGGTGCCAGCCAAGCCTGCATATAAGGTGGCCGTGGTCGACTCAAACGCTTCGCTGTCGATGGTGGCATGGTAGGTTCTGCCCAATACCAAATCAGCCGTGGGGTTGATGGTGACCACTTTGCCCACGATGGTGACCCGCGGGCCGGTCACCAAAATGCTTTCCATCGGCTGTCCTGTGGTTTCGTCGATGATGTCAATGTACTTGTTGGCACGCGCAACCACGTTGTCGCTGAATGTCAAAATCAAATTAGATGACTTCGACACACTGCCCGTGGTTTTGTTGTCGAGTGTCAGGCTAGACGCGCTGATTTCAACATCCCGCATGGCAGAGGTAGCAGCTACATTGCCCGCACTGTCTATCAAACTGGCTTGCACTTTATGAATGGCGGCAGACAATGCACGGCCAGTGTTATTCAAACTCCACGTGCCGTTTTGTACCGTGGTGTAGTAAAGCGTACCGTCAATGCTGACCGCCACATTGGCGCCATTGTTGGCGTTGCTGGTGCCACCAAAAACGAGTTTATCGTTGCTGGTTTTGAAATCGTTGGGTGTGCCAGTGTCTGGGGTGATGCTGGTGAAGTCAATCACCTTGCCAGAAATGTTGCTGTCAGCTGTGCCGTTGGCAAAAGTGTTGGCAGACGAGTCAATGCTGAATGTATGCTGCGAGACACTACGAACCAAATTGTTTTTACTGTTGAACAATTGCGCGTCGACCGTGAACACCCCATCGCTCAGTTTGGGCAGCGTGTTAGGGGTTTGCCAAACGCCACCAATCACGGTGGTGGAGAGCGTGATGGCGTCGCCTGATAAACCTTTGAGCGTGATTTTCAAGATGCTGCCATCCACAGCATTGCTGGTGCCGTTCAAAATCAAGCCAGTGTTTTCTTTGGTCAAGAAGTCAGCGCTGTCAATGCCTGTGTCAGGTGTGATGGCGGTGAACACAACGGTCAACGAACTGTTCAGCAGCGTTTGCAATTTGCCCAGTGTGTCGCTACCACTCGGGCCTGCCGCTGTGATGTTGTTCAAATAAGTGTTCAGATTAGCTGCACCAACCCCTTCAATGCCCAGAGTTGTAAAGTCAGCAGCGCGCAAGGTGTAGGTAGGTGGGTTGCCAGCAGCTTGGTCTTGTATGGCATTGGTGATTTTGATCAACTGATTGATCTCAGCAACCGTGTCAACACCGTCGGTTATTTGAGCATCGATGATGCCCTTGAGCAACGCCAATCGAACCGTGCTGTTGCTGCCATTCAAACCCGTGGTGTTGACACCCATGTTGGTGAGTTCAGCAACGGTGAAGTCTTGTGCCACTGAGGCGTTGTTGGCTGTGCCGTCCGCCAGTGCCAGTAATTTGTTATAGGAGTTGATGATGGCTTGAAGCTTGACCGTGGTGCCTACACTTGAACCATCTACGGCCAAGGTCATCAATGCATCGTTGATGGCCGCAACATTGTTGTTGCTGACATCTAAAACACCTGCGTTCGCGTAGGTGGTGGCGTCTGGCACTGTCACACCAGGCACTGGCGTTGCAGGTGCAGAGGCTGTGTTGGCCTGCGCAAAGCTGACAATGACCTGCAAAGCTGTGTTGGCGCTGCCAATCACATTGTTGATCACGCCTTGCAGCGCTTCAACCGTGCTCACCCCCGAACCATTCGGGTTGGTTGCTGCAATGGCGGTGATCACTTTGCTGAAGTCCGTCACCCCGGTGAGGTTGATGCCCAAGGCTTGCATTTGCGCTTCGGTCACCGCGGTGCCGCTGCCTTTGGCGACATTCATCACTGCTGCCACCGCATCGGCCAGTGCTTGCACCTTGGGTGCTGTGTCAACACTGGTGGATTGCTTCTTATCGATCACATCACCCAACAAGCTTCGCTTGACTTCGCTGTCCACGCCCGCGATACCAATCACTGCATAGTCAGAGGCAATCATGTTGTCTGCGTTGGCAATGTTGTCGACGCCATCGGCCGCAGCCAAGATGCTGCGATACACATTCACCAAGGCTTGAATTTGCGCAGGGTTGCTCACACTCGTATTGGTCACACCGGCGGTGGCCAGTGCACTGTTGAAAGCAGGCAAATTGCCATCGCTCACATTGGTGATGCCCACATTCAGATATTGCTGTGTGGTGGGCGGTATGCCTGTGTTGTTGAGAGCGTATTGTTGGATGGCGCTCAGGGCGCTGTTGTAGTTGGCGATGGTGGTGCTGGCAATGCTCTGCAGCTCATCGAGCGTGTCGACCAGGCTGGCGTCGTGGGTGGCAATGATGGCTTTGAGCACCACACCGAAGTTGTCTATGCTGAGTCCTGTGATGCCGAGCTTCTCGAGCTGCGCTTGCGACACGCTGGTGCCCGTCTTGGCCGCGCTGATGACGGCTGTAACCGCGTCTGCCAAAGTTTGAATTTCGGCCACAGTGTCTACATCGGCCTTCTTTTTGATGTCAATCACATCGCCCAGCAATCTGGCGTTGGTGTCATCTACACCTTGCACGCCGATCAAGCCATAGTTTGAAGCAATGGGGTTGTTGAGGGTGGGTGTGTTGTTTGACTCGTCTGCAATCGCCAAAATGTTGTTATACGCTTCAACCACACCTTGTAACTTCACCAAGCTGTCAACATCAGATCCTCGGACAAATGATGTTGCTAAAGCGTTGTTGATGGCATCTAAATTGTCTGCTACAAATCCAACCACACGTGCTTGTTCATAGTGGTTGACAGTTGGAACGATGCCCGTCCAAAAATTGGGGTTAGGGTTCGAATTGTTTTCTGCAAAAGTTTTGATGGTGAGCAGCGGGTCTTCTGTGGTCGTTGTGAAGCCTAGGGTGTTGCTGCCTGCAATCACTTCTCTGGTTGCAAGTGACACATCGTTGCCTGCTGAGTCAACAATGCGCGCAACCGTGTTGAGGTTCAAACTGTTGGGCGCAGCTGTGATGCCGCCGCTGGTGTCCGCATCGCCTGGCGCCAAGGTGTAGGTGAACACCAGTTTGTTGCTGCTGCTTTTGCTCCTGTCGTATACCGCTGACTTGAGTACGCCGCCCACATTGATGGTGAAGGATGGCAAGTCGCTCACGCTGACTTGTTCACTCATGTCCATGCTGACTTGAATGATGTCGCCCACCACCATGGTGTCGGTGGGTTTGATGGCAGCTTGGGTCAACCCATTCACGCCGCTGATGGTGATGCCTGTTTCGAAGGGGGCGATGGTGTCAATGGTGAGCGCTGGCCAAAGCACGGAGGCATCTATGCTTCCCATATTGTTGACGGCATCGCTAAAGCTATTGGGCTTGAGTTGCAAGGCAACAGCCGCATTGTTGGTGTTGGCTGTGGGTTGGAACAGCAGGGTTCGCACTGCACCGCTGCCTGACAAAACAGTGATGGTGCCAATCGCCACACCGTTGGTGTCGGTTGCAACGGTGAAGTCGTCCACCGATAACGAATTACCTGGGTCTTCGCTGAAGGTGAGGGTGTAGGTCGCTAACTCGCCTATCTTGAGGTTGTTTTTGTCGACAGACACCGACAGCAGCACTGGTGCAGCAGTGTCAACCAAACTGGTGGGTGAACTCACACTGGTGCGCGTGGTAGCGATGATGATGTTGTTGTTATCGATGTCACCGACCACCTCAGCCGTGACCGTGTAATGTTTGTTCAGCAACAACTGTGAAGTCCAGCTGACATCGTGCGCCAAAGTCCAGTTGTAGCCCTCATCAACCGCTGAGATGCCCGTTGTTACCGTGAACGTCGAGTTGCTGTCATCTGTGTTGGTGAAGATGATCTTGTTGATGCGAATGTTGCTCACCGCTGCAATGCTCGCACTCGACACCGTACCGCTGACCGTCAGGTTCGCAAACTCTGCCGCATTGATACCGTCATTGGGTGTGACCCCCACCCCCGAGAAGCTGATGCTGGTGGTCGGGTCAGCTGGGTTGATTCGCCAATCATCACTCAACGCCACTGCACCACTGAGCACACCGGTAGACGACTTGAAGGCGCCCGCATCCAAAGTGACATGGTAATTGACATTCAGTGGTAAATCTTTCGCCATATTCACCGTGACCACCTTGCCCGCGATCGTCACCCGTGCATCGGTCACCTCGAGGCTGTCAATCACTTTGGTGGTGGTGTCGTCCACGATGTAAATGAACTTGTTGGTTTGCGCCGTGACCGTGTCGCTGAAGTTCAGCACCAAAGGCGCGGTAGAAGCCACAGCGCCAGTGGTCTTGGTGAGCAAGACCAAGGTGGAGGTGTCGATGTTCACATCGTGACGCACAAAGCCTGCACCCGTTGTGGCTTGGTTGCCGGAGGCGTCAGTCAATGCAGCTGTCACGGTGTGCGGGCCTGCATCCAGCGCAGTGGCGGTGTAGTTCACGCTCCAGGCGTGGTTGGTGACTTTGGCGTAGGTCACTACATTGTCGATGGTCAGGGCGACATGGGTGCCATCGGCGGCAGAGCTGGTGCCGATGAACTTCAAGCGGCTGATGTTTGTTTTGTAGTCACCTTGGATGCCGCTGTCGATGTCAGGGCTCAGGTTGAAGTCGATGGTTTGGTTCGCCAAGCTCGTGTCGTCAGAACCATCGGGGTTCTTGTTGTACAAACTGTCGATGGTGACTCGGCCCTGCGCAGCACTTTGAACCACCGCTTGCGCGCGGTTGAGCAGTTGCACATCGACGGTGTAGTCGCCATCGACTCGCGCCACGGTATCGGTCACTTGCCAAGCACCCGCATTGACGGTGGCGCTCAATTCGACGATGGTGAGCGCGTTCTTTTTAAGAATCAATTTGACCGTGGTGCCATCAGCAGCATTGCTGGTGCCACTGTAGGTCAAGCTGTTATCGCTGGTGGTGAAATCTGTAGAGCTCACACCACGGTCTTCGCTGATGGCCGTGAAGGCAATGTTCAACGAACTGTTGAGCACCGTTTGCAGTTCACTCAACGAGTCACTACCCGCTGAACCAGCCGTCATGATGTTCGTCAAGAAAGCCGACAAATTAGACGGACTCACCCCCTCAATACCCAAGGTCGCAAAATCAGCTGCCGTCAAGATGTGGCGAGGTGTGATGCCAGCGGCTTGGTCTTGAATCGCGTTCGTGATCGTGATCAGTTGGTTCAACTCAGCAATGGTGTCCACATCGGCATTGATTTTTCTGTCAATGCTCTCATTGAGCAATTTCAAGCGATTGCTCAAAGTGGTGGGTGCGGCCACCAGATCAGTGTCATCAACCCCTAAGCGTTGCAGGTCTATCAATGCCAAGCTGCTGCTGGTGGTGAGATTGCTCAGCCCGTCTGCCAACAAAAACACTTTGCGATAAGCATCTACCACCAATTGCAACTTGCCGACATCCGACACGGTGTCGCCGGTAATGGCATTGGTTGCCAAGGCATCGTTGAACGCTGCAGCTTCATTGGCGCTGACGGTGCCGGTGACGCCGGCATCCATATAGTGTTTTTCGTTGGGAACTGTCACGCCTTGTGCGTAAGAGAAGTTGCCGCTCAGTGTTTTAGAGACAATGTTGGCTTGGGCAAAACTGGTCAGAATGTTCATCGCCGCAGCTTGCTGTCCTAACACGCTGTTGACCACAAATTGCAGCGCTTCAACCGTGCTCACCCCCGAACCATTCGGGTTGGTTGCCGCGATGGCAGTGATCACTTTGCTGAAGTCCGTCACGCCGGTGAGATTGATGCCCAAGGCTTGCATTTGCGCTTCGGTCACCGCGGTGCCGCTGCCTTTGGCGACATTCATCACTGCTGCCACCGCATCGGCCAGTGCCTGCACCTTGGGTGCTGTGTCAACACTGGTGGATTGTTTCTTATCGATCACATCACCCAACAAGCTTCGCTTGACTTCGCTGTCCACGCCCGAGATACCGATCACTGCGTAGTCAGAGGCAATCATGTTGTCTGCGTTGGCAATGTTGTCGACGCCATCGGCCGCAGCCAAGACGCTGCGATACACATTCACCAAGGCTTGAATTTGCGCAGGGTTGCTCACACTCGTATTGGTCACACCGGCGGTGGCCAGTGCGCTGTTGAAAGCAGGCAAATTGCCATCGCTCACATTGGTGATGCCCACATTCAGATACTGCTGTGTGGTGGGCGGTGTGCCTGTGTTGTTGAGAGCGTATTGTTGGATGGCGCTCAGGGCGCTGTTGTAGTTGGCGATGGTGCTGCTGGCAATGCTCTGCAGCTCATCGAGCGTGTCGACCAGGGTGGCGTCTTGGGTGGCAATGATGGCTTTGAGCACCACACCGAAGTTGTCTATGCTGAGTCCTGTGATGCCGAGCTTCTCGAGCTGCGCTTGCGTCACGCTGGTGCCTGTCTTAGCCGCGCTGATGACGGCTGCCACCGCATTTGCATAGTCTTGAATTTCAAGAACCGTGTCGACTTGAATGAAATTTTTGCGATCGATCACATCGCCTAACAAACGTGTCTTGACAGCCACATCTGTGTCAGTGCTGCTCAAGCCAGTGACACCTAAAAGTGTGTACTGATCCGCTGTGGGTTGCACCACATTGGCAGTCACCGATCCATTGGCTGCTGTGTAGATAGATTTGTACGCATCTACCAAAGTTTGAACTTGAGCCGTTGTGGTCACGCTTCTGTCAGTGACAAAAGGCGTTGCCAAAGCGTCGTTGATGGCTGCCAGCACTTCGTCAGTATCAACGCCGACCACGCCAGCGGTTGAGTAGTCGGCTTTGGTGGGTGCAATACCGTTGTAATTGAAAACAACAGCATCAACAGGTTTTGAAAATTGGTTGCCAATCGCAAAATCTGAGATGACCTTGAGTGCCTGTTTGACAGCGTCCAGCCGCGAGTTGATGACGGTGCTGAGCGCTGAGTAAGTGTCCACACCAGATCCGTCGTTTGGTGTGCCTTGAATGGCAATGATGACATCGTTGAGTTTTTCTGGAGCGACATCGGTAAACCCCAAAATGCTCAACTGTTCTAGTGACAACGCACTGCCACCTGCTGCAACAGTCAGCACGGCTGCCACGGCATCTTCTATGGCTTGAATTTCTTTGACCGTATTGATGTCATTGAAAAGTTTTCTGTCAATCACATCACCTAATAAACTGGCTTGGCGACTACTCGACAAAACACTTGTTTCCAGCCCTGTCACACCCAGCAGCGTGTACTGATTGGCGGTTGGGTTGTCGTTATTGACCGTGTTGTCAGAGCCATCTGCCAACTTGATCAGCGTGTTATAGGCAGACACCACTTGTTGCAGTTTGGCTGCGGTGTCAATACTGTTCGCAGTCACATTCAGAGTTGCCAGTGCATCGTTGATGGCTGCCAAGTTGCTGGCTGTGACTCCGCTCATGCCTGTGTCTGTGTAATGTTGAAGCAAGGGCGCAGCGCTCGCATAGCTGCCGCTGGCAGTCGGCGCTGAGTCTTCATTGAGCTGCGCAAAGGCTTTTAAGTAATCAAGCGACGCCTTGGCAGTTGTGACGGCACCGCTGACAACGGTTTGCAATTCGCCAATGGTGTCCACCTTCAGTGCGTCTTGGGTGGCAATGATGGCATTGAGAACCGCCGCAAAGTTGTCAACGGTCACACCCGCCACGCCCAATTTTTCAAGTTGGCTTTGCGTCAGTGGCGTACCGTTTTTGGCTGCATTCAGAACATCTGTGACCGCGTTGGCCAAGTCTTGAATTTCAGCCACGGTGTCGACTTCCACCTTGCTCTTCAAATCGATCACATCGCCTAACAGTCTTGCCTTGATGCTGTCCACACCTTGCACACCAACGAGGCCATATTGGGTGTAGCCAGGGTTTTGGCTGGTGGGATTATCCAAACCATCATCTGCATACACCAAGATGCTGTTGTAGGCATCGACCACGCCTTGCAGTTTCACCAAGCTGTCAACATCTGAACCTTTGACATACGAAGTCGCTAAAGCGTTGTTGATAGCGTCTAGGTTACTGGCCTGAAAGTTCGCAACCTTGGCGCGAATGTAATCGTCCGCCGTTGGCACAGGTCCTGTGAAATGAACCGGGTCTGAATTGTTTTCAGCAAAATTCTTGATGACATCCAAGGGGGCGATCGCTGCTGCTTTGACCTGCAAGCCATTGACACCTTCAGCGATTGCTTTTGTGGTCAAGTCGGCTGCGTTGCCGGGTATGTCCAAGATGCGGCCCGTGTTTAGTTGTAAGCTGTTGTCCGCTGCGGTAATGCCGCCGCTGGTATCGGTGTCACCTGCCATGACGGTATATGCAAAGTTCAGCTGATTGCTGCCGCTGCCACCTACATACAACGCGGTTTTCAGTGCGCCACCCACATTGATGGTGAAAGATGGCACATCATTCACTGTCACCGCCTCGCTCACGGTGAGGGTCACTTTGATGATGTCGCCATAACCCAAAACATTGATGGCGTTGCCAGTGATGCCATCCACCCCACTGACCAATAGGGCTGACACCTTTGGCGGCGCAGTATCAATCTGTAGCGTCGGCCACACAACTGCGCTGTCGACACTGCCAGTGTTTCCCACCAGATCTGTGAAGCTGTTGGGCTTCAATGACAGTGCAACCGCGTTGCTGCTGGTGTTAGCTGCTGGCTCAAAGATGACCGTGCGGGTCAGTCCTGTGCCTGAGATGGCTTTGATGCTGCCAACTGCCCCTGTGCTGATGTCAGCGGCAATATTGAAGTCACTGGCCGTCAAGGTGTTGCCAGGGTCTTCGCTGAAGGTCAGGGTGTAAGTGACCAAATCGCCGATTTTCAACGCGGTCTTATCAACCACAACGCTATTCAAAATGGGCGAAACAATATCCAGCAGAGAAGCTGTTGCACTTGTCGTTGTCTGAGTTGTGAGTACACCACCAATGGTGCTGTTGACCACCGCAGTCACGGTGTAATGTTTGCCATGTACCAATTGCTCGGTCCAACCGACGGCATTTGCCAAGCTCCACTGGAGTGTTGCAGGATCTACTGCTGATATACCGGTGGTCACTTCCACGGTGGAATTGATGTCATCGATGTTGGTGAAGATGACCTTTGAAATTCTGATGTTTGATGCCGAAGCAATGCTAGCGCTTGACACTGTGCCACTGACCATCAGGTTGGCAAGTTCAGAGGCATTGATGCCGTCGTTGGGCGTTACCCCGGATCCCGTGTAGCTGATGCTCGTGGTGGGATCAGCGGGGTTTAGCCGCCATTCATCGATCAGCGCCAAGCCACTGCTCAATGCACCGGTGGAAGAGGCAAAAGCATTCGCATCTAGCGTGACATGGTAATTTTTACTCGGTGTCAACGTTGTATTCAACTTTACGCTCACCACATTGCCCGTGATCGTCACGCGCGAGGTGTCACTCACCGCGATGGTGTCAATCACCGCGGTGGTGCTGTCATCAATGATGTAGATCGACTTGCTGGCTTGTGCTGTCACACTGTCGCTGAAAGTCAATATCAGTGGCGCACTCGAAGCTATCGCACCGCTGGTCTTGCTGTTCAAGGTCAGCGAAGATAAATCGATGGTCACATCGTGTCTCACAGTGCCTGATGTGTTCGTTTCAGCTGGATTACCAGAAACATCGACCAGTGAAGCGATCACAACATGTGGGCCAACTCCCAAAGGGGTGGTGGTGTAGTCCACATCCCAGGTGCCGCTCTTGACCTTTGTGTAATTCACCACACCATCAATGCTCAGTGCCACATTGGTGCCATCGTCGGCATTGCTGGTGCCGGTGAACTTCAGGCGGGTCTTGCTGGTTTTATAGTCGTTGGGTGTACCGCTGTCGGTGTCGGCTGTGAGGTTAAAGCCAATTGTTTTGCCAGCAAGACTCGTGTCGTTGCTGCCATCAGGATTTTTGTCGAACGATGTGTCAATGCTGACACGGCCTTGTGCACCCGTTTGAATCAACACATTTTTACTGTTGAGCAACTGAACATCCACGGTGTAAACACCATCATCGCGTACACCTGTATCGGTGATTTGCCAAGCACCCGCAACGACCGTGGCGCTTAACTCAGCGATGGTTGTCGCATTCTTTTTCAAAATCAATTTGACGGTGTTGCCATCGGCGCCCGTGCTGGTGCCGTTATAGGTGAGGCTGTTATCGCTGGTGATGAGGTCAGTAGGGCTCACGCCGCGGTCTTCGCTGATGGCGGTCAAGGTCACAGACAACGATCCATTGAGCACGGTTTGCAGCTCACTCAATGAATCGGCACCTGCAGGACCTGCGGTTTTGATGCTGTTCAAATAGGCCGGCAAGTTGGACGCAGTGACCCCTTCAATGCCTAAGATCGCAAAGTCAGTGGCTTTCCAGATGTAGCCCGATACTATGCCAGCCGCTTGGTCTTGAACCGCATTGCTGATTTTGATCAGCTGGTTCAGCTCGGCAATGGTGTCCACATCGGTGGTGTTTTTTCTGTCAATGCAATCGTTCAACAGTCGCATCCGTGCCGCCAATGCTTCCCCCGTTAGACTGTTCAAAACCGTTGTGTCAGCCCCCAAGGTTTGTAAATCGACAAGCAGCAAACTGCTGGTGCTCGTTGGGTTGCTCGGTCCGTCAGCCAATGCCAATACTTTGCGATAGGCGTCTACTACCACCTGTAGTTTGCTGACATCCGAGATGGTGCTGGCTGTGATGGCGTTGGTTGCCAACGCATCGTTGAATGCGGCAGCTTCATTAGCGCTCACGCTGCCGATGATGCCCGCATCCATGTAGTGTTGTTCGGTGGGAACCGTCACACCTGTCACATATGAAAAGTCACCTGTGAGCGTTTTCGAGTTCGTATTGGCGCTGGCAAAGCTGATCAGAATATTGAGCGCTGTGAATTGGGTGCCCAAGACGCCGTTCACAATGGTTTGCAATTCTTCAATGGTGTCAACGCCTGTGCCATTGACATTGGTTTTTTGAATGGCTGCAATCACCTGGTTCAAATTGATGGATGTGACGCCCAACAATCCCAAATCGAGCAGTTGCTGTGCTTGTGTGATGCCACCTGTAGCGGCATTGGCCGCCGTGTTCATTACTGCAGTCACTTTGTCAGCCAAAGCTTGCAATTTGACAGTCGTGTTGACACCGCCTTCAAATTGACGGTCAATCACATCGCTCAACAATTTAAGTTTGACGTTGCTGCTGCCTACACCGGAAATGCCCAACAACGAATAATTGTTCGGATTGAGTGTGATACCAGGGTTGTAAGTGCCATTAGCAGCCTTGAAAATGTCTGCGTAAGCATTGACTACAGCACTCACAGCTTGTGCTGTGTTGACTTCAGCATCGGTCACCAATTTGGTGGCCAAGGCACTGTTGATGGCTTCTAGGTTGCTGGGCGTGACAGACGAGAGGCCAATGTCTAAATAGTTCTGAACCGTGGGTTGGTCGGCCCCTGGTTGTGACGGGTCCTCATGACTTTTAGCGTATTGTTGAATCACACCTAGCGCGGTGCTGAATTGGGTGACTTTTGCAGTCACCACATCTTGCAATTTAGAAAGTGTATTGACACCACTGCCATCGTCAAAGGTGCCATCAATGGCCTGTTTCACTGCGGCCAAATTGTCCGCACTCACGCCAGTGATGCCCATTTGTGTCAATGCCGCGAGTGTCAACCCATCAACACCCTTTGCCATATTCATCACCTTCGCCACATTGTTGGCCATGGCTTGAATTTCAAGCACCGTGTTGACATCTGCATTGACTTTTTGATCAATCACATCACCCAACAAACTGGCGCGATTGGCGCTGTTGGTCACATCCATCACATCCGTAGGATCAAATCCACTCACGCCTAACAAGTTGTATTGCAAAGCGGTGGGTTTGTTGTCACCAGTGCTTTGGGCATCATCAGCCAAATTCAAAACTGCGCGATATGCTGCTACCAAGTCTTTGATTTCTTGTGCGGTATCCACACTTTTGTAGGTCACCAAACTGGTCGCTAAAGCATCGTTGAAGGCTTGTGCTTCAGCGTCGCTCACGGGACCACTCACACCTGCCGCCACATAGGTTTGTGCAGTGGGTGCCTCGCCTTTGTAGGTGCCTGTAGGCGTCGGTTGTGAAACTGTGTTTTGGTCTGCAAAACTGGCTATCAACCCTACGGCTTTATCGACTGCGTCCAGCTTAGAGCTGATGATGGTTGACAATGCCCCAAAAGTGTCAACCTCGCTGCCATCATTGAGTGTTTCTGTGATGGCTGCGGTCACATCTGCCAATTTGTCAGCGGGGACGTCCAGCCCCAACAGTTTGAACTGTGCCACGCTGGCAGTGCCATTGCCGGCGGCATTGGCCAATACGGCGCTCGCAGCTTCGGCCAAGGCTTGAATTTCTAACACTGTGTCGATGTCTGCCAAAGCCTTGCGATCGATCACATCGCTCAAGAGTTTGGCTTTGTGAATGGTGAATGGCAATGACACATCCTCAAATCCCGCCACGCCAATCAGCTTGTAAGCCACTGCCTTCGGTTGCGCATCAAGCGATGTCTCGCCTTGTGAGTTGGCCAGCAAAGCAATGGCGCCATAGGCGCTCACAATGCCTTGCAACAATGTGCTCGTGCTGACATTCTCTGCCTTGACCGCACTGGTCGCCAGTGCATCGGCCACCATATCGGCCAGTTTGCTGTCCGCCACACCTGCAATACTGTCAATACCAGCATCGTTGAACGCTGCCCAAGTCGGTTTCACGCCAATGTAAGTGGTCGTAGATGCCGACAAAGAGTTTTGATTGGCTTGGGCAAACACGGTCAAGGCATTCAAAGCCGCGACAGCTTTGTTCACCGCAATGTCCACCACGGATTGCAATTTTTCCAACGAGTCAACATCGCTGCCGGTGGGCGATGTGTTTGAAATGGCACGCGATACGGCGGCAAAGTTGTCATCGGTGACGCGTTCGATTCCCAGTTTGCCGCTGAGTTGTGCGACTGTCAAACCGTCGACCTTTTTGGCAAGGTTCATCACGGCGGCCGCGGCATTGGCAAGGTCTTGCACCTCCGACACGGTGTCCACATCGTCTCTGTTTTTCAGGTCGATCACATCACCCATCAAACTGGCTTGCGCACTGTCCACACCTTGCACGCCAATCCAACCGTATTGCACATAGCTGGGCTGTTTGTTATGAATCACATCGTCTTTGCCATTGGCCAAGTCGAGAATTGTTTTATAGGCAGTGATCAAATTTTGCAAACTTTGCACATCGCTCACACTCGCACCAGTGATCACATCAGTTGCCAAAGAATTGTTGACGGCGTCTACATTGTTAGCGTCAATGTTGCTCATGCCAGCTTGAAGATAGTCATCAACCGATGGTGGTGTACCTTCTATATTGCTGGGGTCATGATTGGCTTCTGCAAAGGCCGCAATACGAAGCAGGGCATCGTTTGCGCCGGTCGTCACGACTTTCAATGTGTTGCTGTTGACCGCTACTGTGGTAGTGCTTAAATTGGCCTCATTGCCAACCAGATCGGTCACGCGGCTGGAGGTGGTGAGCAGACCGATCGGACTGGCCGTGATGCCCCCTGCATTGTCAGCATCGCCTAAGCTCACCGTGTATTCAAACAGCAAGTCATTGCCACTGCGAAGCACATAGTTGGCTTGCTTGACTGTGCTGCCAACCACGATATTGAAAGTAGGGGTTCCTACAACTGTGGTGACCTCACTCATGCGGACGGTCACACGAATTTTTTCACCTTCAATCAATGTGCCTGAGTTGATTTCTACGCCGTTCTTTTGCAATCCACTGATCGAGATGCTGTTGATCACAGGTGTTTGTGTGTCAATGCGCAAGTTAGGTGGTGAAACGCCCGTGACGGCTGTGCCTATATTGCCGGCAGCATCCGCGAAGCTGCTATTGATCACTTTGAAAATTGGATTGTCATCTGTTGGCGTGAAGTTGGTATTTTCAGTCGCGCTGAAAACCACCTTGCGTATGTTGCCCGTGCCATACAACGCCGTGATGATGCCCACAGCTTTGCCGCCTACACTTGCCACCGCAATTTCATCGGTGGTGAGTGAGCTGCCAGGATCTTCGCTGAAAGTCAGTGTAAAGACCGCAGAGTCGCCCGACTTAAAGCTTGTTTTGCTGATGTCATCGCACACAATGCTGGCCAGCAGTGGAGCGATTCTGTCAACCACCACGGGCGCGCTGGTGGCATATGAAGTTTGCGAATCGCCGCTCACCACGCTGTCAAGTTGCGCCTGAACGGTATAAGCTTTACCCGTGAGCAATTGATTGGTCCATTGGGTGTCATTGGCCAGTGTCCAGGTTTTGTCTCCCCGCAAATCGATGACGCCTGGCAGCCCTTGCGTCACCTCAAAGCTACTGCCATCTGAGGCTGTGAATACCAATTTACTGATTTTTGCGTTAGTCACTGATAGCAAATTCGCACCTGAAATGGTGCCTGAAATGGTCAACAATTTCAGTTCATCAGCATTCAATCCGTTGCTGACATCCACGGTGGGTCCCGAGAAAACGACAGTGGTGCTCGGGTCAACTGCTTGAAAGCGCCAGTCACTGGTGCTTTGGCTGAAGGACAGACCTTCATAAGAAACGCCTGCCTCGGTCACAAAGGCATCCTTGTCAATGGTGGCGTGGTAGTTGCGCGGGGCAACCAGGTCGTTGCTCAAGTCGATGGTGACCGTGGTACCAAAGGTACTCTGTACACCTTGGTTGCTGATACGCACTTGCGGGCCTGTCAACAAAACATCTGCTACGGTGGCACCCGTGCTTTCATCAATCAGGTGAATGTATTTTGCTGCGCCGGCTTTGACCGCCGTACTAAAAGTCAACACCAAATTAGCCGAGGTCGCAATGGCTCCACTGGTCTTGCTGACCAAACTCAGTCCTGCGGTATCTATCACAACATCATGTGAACTCTTACTTGCAAGCAGTTTGTTACCAGCGGCATCTGTCAAATAAACTTCTACCGAATGTGTGCCTGCGCCCAGCTCTTGCCCGGTGTAATCAATTTGCCATTTGTTTATCCCTGTACCCGTGTTTTCCCAAGTCACAGAGGGAGCGCTCACCCAAACTCCATCCACCACCAAGCCCACATGGGTGCCTGCACTGGCTGTGCTAGTGCCATTGAACTTCAGCCGGGTGTCGCTGGTTTTGAAGTCATTTTGCTCACCCGTATCAGGTGATATGCCTGTGAAGGTGATTTTTCTACCTGCCAACTCAGGATCTGGACTACCGTCGGGCAGTTGATCAGCCGAGGTGTCAATGGTGACAGTTTGCGTGAATGCTTGTGTACGGACAATATGCCCAAAACCATCCATTAGTTCAGCTTTGACCGAATAAATGCCATTGCTCAGATTTTGAGTTGCATTGTTGGTATTGCTGACAGACCATTTGCCATCCAGCACCGAACTGTTCAGAACAACATCGGTGTGACCACTCAGCGATAGGGTGATACGGATATGGGTACCATCAGCAGCATTTGAGTTGCCACTGAAATCTAAAAGGGTATCGGTCGTGACGAAATCGTGCGCATCAAATCCTGTATCTTGATTGATGGCTGCGAAACTGAGGCTGAGATTTTTATAAAGTAAATCTTGTAGCTTGAAGATGCTGTTGGCGTTATCGGTTGTGGTGCTGCCAATTGCCTTAATGAAATCACCTAAATTGTTGGTGGTAACTCCGTTCACACCTGCGTTGGTCAACTCCTCAGCCGTTAGTGTGTGGGTGCTTGTGATACCTTGTGCCGCATCTTGAACCGCATTTGTAATGTTGATCAGAGCATTGATCTCTTTGATCGTATCCACCCCGCTGACCTTTTGTCCGTCAATGATGCTCTTGAGTAAATCAATTCGGTTGCTTGGGTTGGCATGTAACAAGTCAGCAGTCTGCGCACCTATGGTTGCCAGTTGTGTCACTGTCAAGGTCTGTGTGGCAGAGGCGTTGTTGCCAATGCCATCGGCCAGATCTAACAAACCGTTGTAGGCATCGACCAGATTTTGCAGCTTGACAAGCGTGTCGACACTTTCACCCTTCACGCTGTCTGTCATCAGTGCATCGTTGATCGATGCCACATTGGTGTCGCTGACACCTTTCACACCTGCTGTTTTGTAGGTGGAGGTGACCGGCACCAAAACGCCCACCACGGGTGGCGTTGGTGCTGAGTTGGTATTGGCTTGCGCAAAATCAACGATCGACTGCAATGCCGTGGCAGCTGTGCCCACTACACCGTCAATCAGCGTTTGCAATTCTTCATAGCTGTCAACACCAGTGCCGTTGTCATTCGTACCGACAATGGCGCTGATGACTTTGGTGAAATCTATCACACCCGTCAAATTCAAGCCCAATGCTTCCAAATCTACCGTCGTCAATGTTGCATTGCCAGCAGCTGCGGCAATCACCCGATTGGCAATATTCGCAAGTGCTTGAATTTCATTGACCGTGTCGATGTCTGCATAACGCTTCAGGTCGATCACGCTCGACAAGAGTTTGGCTGCTTGCGTGGTACTGGCGTCTAGGCCTGCTACGCCAATCAGTTGGTACTCCGTGAAAGTGGGCGGCAAGATATCTGTATTGACCGCGCCATTGGCCAGTGAAATGATCTGGTTATAGGCATTGACAACCGTTTGTAGCTTTTCGGCTGTATTCACGCTGGTGTCTGTCACACTCGACGTTGCCAATGCATCATTGATCGATTCAATATTGCTATCAGTCACACCGGTGACTTTGGCGTCCGTATAAGCCTTCACCGTGGGTATGGCAATGCCAGCCTTGTATTGAAAACTTCCAACCGGTGTGGGCCTAGAGGCGGTGTTTTCACGCGCAAAGTCGGCAATGGTTTTCAATGCGGCAACTTGCCCTGCATTGTTATCGCCGCTTGAACCTCCACCGCCTCCGCCTGCGGCAGCCAATAAACCGCCCACAATCCCTACGGTTGTGTAAGAACCGCTCGCACCCACCACCGGTGCCACCAATGCTGCCGTAGATACCTCTGCTGCAGGAATATCGGTGATGGCTGTATCCGCCCAATTGGCATCTAAATTACCTCCGGGTAAGTTTTGCGCTTCACCGAAAAATTCTTTTCCCGACACAACCTCGTTGTCAGAAAAAACCACCTTGAAGTCTTCTTCAGTAGCACTTCGCAGAGCACCGTCGCGTATCAAGATCTTGCGGCCTGATTTCATCTGAACCACAAAATCAGTATCGACCACATTGACTTTTACGATGTCGCGCCGTAGCACATCCAATGCGGCTAAATTTTTCATGCTGCCCACTTTTGCAGCAGTCGGTGTCGTGGGATTGTTAGGGGTGGTAGCCATGTGTTATCTCCATACCGAATCGTTAAGCGTGGGAGGCTCTTGCGGTATTGCTGTGTGCTTTTGAAAGCGTTGGGGTTGCTCTGGCATCAAACGTTGCTCTATGCTTCGCAGTGTGTTGGCGATGTCTGCCAGAGTTTTTTGATGGGCAAGGGTGTGTTGTGTTAGTTCAACCAAATCACCATTAGGCAAACCCTCACGCAACGATTGCGACAAAACGCGATTTGATTCAGAAATCCCAAAAATTTCTCTGCGCAATGCCTTCGTCTCTTCATGGTTCACTTCTTGTTGACGATGGACCAATTCATTGAGTTCTCGCCAACGCTTGGCTTGTTCAATTTGCGCTGCTCTGGCTGTTTCGACGATTTGCTGTAAGGCCCGAACATGAAACTCTTGCCCAATGACTTGCTGCTGCACTGCTGTCGGTATTTTTCGTTCCTCCACAGCCTGTGCGTGTCTGACCAAGGCGTGAAGCTGGTTGCTCAAACTGTGGCCCACTTTTTCAACTGCCAAGATTTGCAGCCCTAACAGCAGCGAGCCAAACAAGCCATACAGCGATGCAACAAATGCAGTTCCCATGCCTCGCATCGGGTCTTGTAGTCTGCGCACCATATCGGTGAATATTTCTGCTGGGTTGACATCCACATTGCTCGTCTGTACCAATGCACCAAACAGTTTTCCCAGGTCTTCAAGCGTTCCCAATAAACCAATGAATGTGCCCACAAGCCCCAAGCCGACAAGCGCGCCTGATAAATACTGCGGTAGCACCAGTCGATCATTCAAGCGTTCTTGAATAGCATCCATTTCTTGTTCAATGATGGCTTGTTGCGATTTTTCTTGTAACGAGCGGTGTCCCAAAAATATTTGATAAATGGGCATGAAATATGTGCGCCACTTCAACTGTTTGATCAATTGATAGCGATGTTTTTCTGCAGCATGCAACCAAAGAAACATCAAATTGCCTTCAACGCTGTATCGGTAGAGCGTCACAGTTGACAAAAACACCCCAGTGAAAAAAGTTCCAAAGATGACGTAGATCAGCTCTGGGTGCGGCGTGGTAGAAATTGACTGAATGATCGCTTGTCGGAAAAAAATCCAACCCAAAATAAGCACCAAACCAACCGGCAAGAGTGCGCCTGCCCACTGTTGCACCAGCAAAATCCTTCGCTCGCGATAAGCTCTGCTGGTTTGTGCATTGCTTCGTTTGTTTGCGGTTTCAAAATTTGCCATGGGGTGGTACCTTTGATTAATCTATTCATTGATTTTGTAAATCGATCACAAATACAGATCGATCGATGTTTGTCGGCAGGGGTATCTCGTCGCTCGGTTGTGCCACTTGAATAGCAATCTGTGAAGCGTCTACGCCGGCTTGCGTCAGTGATGTTCGAACAGCCATCAAGCGCGCAAACGCTTCGCGAGCCATACGCTGGTTGTGTGGATCTGCAATGCACAGCAGCACATATTTGTTTTTATTGGCCACCACAATTTCAGCCGAGGGCGAGAAGTTTCTGGGAGTGGTGTACTGGTTGATGTCAAATTCAATGCGCATCACAACTTTTCCAGAGGCAATTGATTGCGCGATACCCTTGGCTCTTTCTTCGGCCTTGATGGTTTCACTTCTGGTATCTGTTGCAGGTGAAGTGCTAGAGAGCGTGCGGGGGTTGGCAACTCGGATTTCAGTGACTTGCAGTCTTTCGCGTTCCGCTTTTATTTCTGGTTCCGAAAATGACAATGGCGCTATCTTTTTTATAACCGGTAAGGTCTGAATCACACCTAATGCACCGCTGACGCCTGATGTTGGCACCTCACTCAATTGCATTTCTCTGACTTTGAGTTCCGCCATTTTTTTCTCTTGGTTAAAGGCCTCTCCGTTCAAAACCACCAAGCCGATGGTGAAAACGCCCACCAAAAACAACAAGTTCAGCACCACATTGATCAGTGCATCCACATACGCTGGCCAAAAGTTGATCTCTTTGTCTTTTTTCTTGCGACTCATGGTTGCCTCCATGTATTCGCTTTGTTTGGCACAGGGGCCACATTCACAACAATCTCACCCAACAAATAGTTCGCTGGGGCCGTCTCAGATTTGGAGAGCTGCAGCTCTATCTTTTTTTCTGATATCCCTTGCGCCACCAAGGTGCGTCTAGCGGCCAACATCAGCAAGAAGGTGGCTCGCTCCATCACTGGGTCGTTCACATAAGTCGTTGACCAAATGCGCCAATTCGACTCACCGCCCAATGGTGTTTTTTGAATGGCACTTTCTAAAATTAATTTTTCTTGTTCAGGTATGTCAGCCAGCCCCGCACTAAAAATCAATGTGATTTGGTACAAGGTGCTCTCAGGCCCTATTGCTTTCAAAGGTCGCGGTGCGGGGGGGCGAGCCAATGCCTGTGGATTCAGCGTTGTTGTCTCTTTCTCAATGGGCTGAGCCACATCACTGGTACGAAATCTTTCTGCCGCCAAAACAGCTTTCATGATTGCTTCTCTGTAATTGCTCACCAAGTTGCCAACCTGCGTCAATGCAAACACCAAAATGGCCAATAGCAAAAGCAAACTCAGCACCAAACTTGCAATCGCTGCCACATACCCTGGCCATACCGATGGATCGTTTTTCGCCGACTTCATACTGCGTAGACGCTTGTCACCACTGACCCGGGTTCGTATTCCAGCATTTGGTACTTAAGGTTACTAATAGTGTGCGTAGTTTAGTTTGAAAATGTTAATTAAGTACCAATTACGAAATATTTGTAGTACTTAATGCACAACATTGTTCCGGTTTGTGATAATAAAAAAGCCCCGCCAAAAGTGGCGGGGCTTGTTCGTAAGGGGTTGGTTTGAAGCGCCTGGGGTCTGTGGCCGCTCGACGGTTTTAGAGCACAGCGTCGTGTTTTAGGCTGGTGTTGGTCAGCAGCACGTCGGCCAATGCGTGGGCGTGGCCATTCGTGTCGGTCCAAGTAGACAGCAAAGCCAGTAGGTTGCCGTTGTCCATCAGGGTGCCGGGCGTGGCTGCCAGTTGCAAACTTTGCACGCCCAGTTGGGCCAGTGTGTTCAATTCAGAGGCCTCGCTCCTACCGTTTTGGTTTGCATCAACCCACACCTTGAGGTTGGCAAACACAACGTCTAGTCCATCGATCACACCATCTTGGTTGCCATCGTATTGGGCCAAGGCCTGAAACCCGTCTTGGGCTTTGTTCAGAGAGCCTAGACGCGTGCTGTCGCCAAACAGTTCAGTGCCGTTGTTGATCACGCCATCGTTGTTCAAGTCGAGTGCCAACAGACCATCCGTTGCATCCACCCATGCGGTTTGAACTGGTTGCCCATTGCCTTGAATGTCAAACACCACGCCCTTATCGAGTGTGGTGGTGTGAACGCCGTCGCCATTGAGGTCGAGTATCAGGGGAGTGGCACGTTGGTTATCGAGGATGATGGTTTTTTGTGTCACCAAAGCAGACAACCCCGTGCTGAGTCCATTGGCCCAACCATCGTTCAGGGTGATGGTTTTGGTGGGCGTTGCAAAATTTTGCCCCCCTAACGTGTCAATTTTCAAAACGGCATGGTTGCCACTGGCGCTGAGATCTAAATAGTTGCTCAGTACGCCGATCAATGTATTGGGTCCAAGCGAAGCACCCGCCAACAAACCAGAGAGATTGATCATGTCACCCTCGGTCACCTTGAAGTCGGTCACCGTGTCGCTGCCCGTATCATCTTGAAGCCATGCGAAGGTGTCACCCCCCGCACCACCGGTGAGGGTGTCATTCCCGCCCAAGCCTGCCAGAAAATTATTGCTTGAGTTACCTGTCAATGTGTCGTTGCCCTCGGTGCCGGACATGGGAGAGGGCGCAGCGGCCAGCGTGATGGTTTGTGTGCTGCTGGCTGCTCTGCTGTTGCTATCGATCACAAAGCTGCCATTGATCGACATCGTGGTGCCGCTGGAGTAGGTGGCTGCTCCTGCGTTCATGCTAGCAGCAGTGCCCCCAGTCTTACCGCTGGCAAGCGTGCCATCAAAGGTGTAATAGGCTAGGAGATTTGTATCGTTCGTGTCGATGGCTCCTTGCATGTCTGCTCGAATCTGTTGCAACGTGCGCTCACTGTCGTAAATGCGTACATCGTTGACTGAGCCATTCACAAAACCATCCCCATAAATACTTTTCCCAACCAAAACACTAGACCATGTCACATTGCTAAATTCCGTGGCCCAATTCGGCCAAATGGTCCCATTGCTTGGCTGCATGTCCAGGGCAACACCATTTTTATAAAACTTGACCTCGCCAGTGCCACTCACAGTGGCAGCAATGTGCATCCAGCTTCCGGCGGTGATGCTCCCCGACACGCTATCGTAATTTCCAACGTGCTGGTTTGCGCCTGATTCATCGCTATATCCTAGTGCCAGCGTTCCGTTGTTGGTGTAGAGCAAGCGCAAACCTTTCCTGCCAATCCCCGCGCTCAGGTCAAAAATGCGGGGGTATAAATTGTTACCCGGCAAAGCTTCAAGATATACCCAAGCTTGCAGGGTGATATCGCCAGATACCGTCACACTCCCAAGCGTGGTGAAATCAGATGTGCCGTTTAGTTTGAGCGCTTTACCAAAAGGCGCAACGGCATAAGTACTGGTATTGCCACGCTTGACCCAATAAGTGCTGGCGTATTCCACGGTTTCTATCGTGATGGCATCAACCGGCGTGATGGTGGCATTGCCAACATCGCCACTGCTAAAAGCCCAGTTGCTGGTGGTGGTGACGGGGGTGGCCTGAACGCGTTCAGCAAAGTGAATGATGAACTCATCGTCCTTGATGAAGTCGTTGTTGGTATCCAGCATCACCGGGGTGGCGTTGATCGTAGGGGTATGGGTGTCAACCACAACCGATGCCACAGTAGGTAAGCTTTGGTTACCCGCGGCGTCAGTGGTGGTGATGGTGAAGGTACGCGCACCATCTGTGGCTGCAACAGCGCTGTTGTAGTAAGCCAATAGATTGATAAATGTGCTGACGGAGGCGTTGGGGATGGTGGCGCCGCTGGTGAATGTATAGGTCCCACCGGCGTAAACCCAATTCCAAGTTCCTAGGTTATAGATGCTGACTGAACCAGCGGGGGGGCTGCCCGTCAGTGCTAATTCGGAGAATGAGTTGCTACCGCTGATGTTGGTCGTTCTGAAGACGAGCTTTTCGTTACTGCCATCATGCAAACCCCCGACTTTGATTTTGATGTTAACGATCGCATTAGCATCCTGTGAGATGTTTGTGGTGGAAATGTAAGCGGGGGCATCCAGTGAGAGAAACATGGAGGCATCTGTAACAGCTAACACCCCAGGGGTGCCGTAAGTGGTAATCGTACCCGTGCTAGGAGTCGTAGCGCCCGGGGTCACGCTGTAGTAATTGTTGTTGCCTAGACTGGCGTAATACGCATAGGGTGTGTTTTCAGGAAACCCCACCACATTGCTAGCGTTGTATTTCCCGGTGGCACCAGATGCAAGTTGGCCAACAGAGACGTCAAAAATTTCGCCATTGAAGTAATTGTTATCGTAGCTTTTCCCAACGAAATTGTTGGTTGATGTGAATGTGGTGGTTAGACTGACTGGAGATACAGTTCTTACTACGGTGCCATTAACAATCATCTGCACAGATCCGTTGTTATAGCCTGTAACGACCACTGAATACCATTGGTCAGGGTTTAATACGCTTCCTGTAGCTTCCACCACGGTAGTGGTGTCATTGTTTGAACTGATTTTAAAAACCAATCGGTTGTTGGCCGCAAATCCAAGCATCATGCGATCGCTGTTTGAAGTGGTCGACAAATCGATGATGCTGGCGCCGGACGCTTGTGTGCCACTGAGTTTGATGCGTGCTCTTAAAACGAAACTGGCTTCGTTGACTGTGATGTTGTTGCCGATAGAAGCATATTGGCTTTGTGCGCTATTGAGTGATAAGCTTTTGGGCGGCGTCGACACATAACCGTTTTTTCCTGGGGCAAAAAGATTGAGGTCAATCGCAGGCGCAGTGTTGTCATAGAGGTATGTCAAAAGACTCACTTTGCTGGAGTTACCTGCGCTGTCTACTTGCTTGACATTGACGAAGTGCCACCCCGGTGTTCTCGCAGGTGTGTAGATGGTGTTGTAATCGTTGGCGCTGTCAACACTGTAATAAACCGTGCCATCAGCCAGTAAATTGCCGCCAACCGTCAAGCTGTCGCTATTGGTGATTTTGTCTGTGGGGCTATAGCCTGAATCATTGGTCAAGCCAATGGTGAGTTCTGCGCTATAGGTGTCAATGAGTTTTTGCAATTCACTCAGCGTGTCAAGATCTGTGCCAAATGTTCTGTTGGCAATGCTGCTGTTGATGCCGCCGACATTGGCGCTGGTCACGCCGGTTAACCCGATCAAACTGAAATCGGTATCTAACAAAGAGGCTGCAACATCCGAAGTGATGGCCGTTTGAATGCTGTTGGTGATATTCACCAACGCATTGATTTCACTGACGGTATCCACACCAACTCTGGCTTGCTTGTCCAAAATGTTGTTGATCAAGTTCAAGTTTGCGCTGAGTGTGCTGATGTTGCCAGTGTTAACCCCCAATTTGGCCAATTGCGCTGCGGTAACCGTGGTGCCTGCACTCACACCCCCATCGGCCAAAGTCAGCACCAAGTTATAAGCGTCCACAATGCTTTGAATATCAGCGGTGGTGCTGACCGCAGCGCTGTCCACGGCTGTTGTGGTGAGCGTGTCGTTGATTGACGCTAGGTTGTTAGCATCCACACCCGTCACCTCAGCATTGGCGTATTCAACCAAGGTGGGGGCAGTGCCTGAATTACTGGCCGCATACAGGCTGATGATTTGCAACGCCGCAGTTTTGGCGGCTGCAATGCCGTTGTTCACAATCAGTTGTAAACCGGCTAACGTGTCTACGCTGCTACCTGAATCGTCTTCACCTGCAATGGCTTGCAACACAAACAACAAGTTGTTGCTGGTCACACCCGTGATGCCCATGCTCGTGAACTGGTTCAATGTCAAACCTGCCGTGCTGCCATTGGCTGCCAGCATGACATTGCCAACCATGTCTGCCAAGGCCTGTACTTCAGCCACGGTATCCACTGCGGTAAAAGCTTTTCTGTCAATGATGTCGCTCAGCAGTGATGCCTTGCTACTGGTACTGACCGAAGTTGCACCTGTTGTTAACGTAGAGATGCCTTGCACACCGATCAAACTGTATTGCAATGCACTCGCAGCTGTACCCACATTTGAACCGCCATCTGCCAACGCCAACACGGTGATGTAAGCGTTCACAAGGTCTTGCAGTTCAGGCGTTGTGTCGGTGTGCGTGGCTGTGACATCTGCGCTGTTGAGTGCGCTATTCACAGCACTGAGGTTGTTGACATTCACACCCACAACACCCGCTTTGTCAAACACCGCCACCGTGGTGAGATTGGCATCGGCATTATTGGCTTGCGCGGCACCGCTGATGGTGGTCAACGCTGTGGCATTGGTGTCTATCACCACGGTGTTGGTGCCATCTGCTATGGCTACTGTTGCTAAGTTGGCGTTGTTGCTCACGGCATCTTGAATGGTGCCGCCGTTAAGCGCCACCGCATCAACTGCGGCTGTGAGGCCTTGGCTCAAATCGTTATCACCCAACGCCACGGTGTAGTAAAACACCAAGGTGTCGATACCACTGCCGTTCATATAGGTAGCGTTCTTCGTCACGCCACCGATGTTCAAACTGAATGTGGGTGAACCCGTTACCAACACCACTTCACTGAAGGTGAGGGTGACTTTGACTTTGTCACCCACGCCCAAGTCGGTGTTTTTTGCAGCAAAGATGCTGTCCACGCCGCTGATGGCCACGCTACTGATGGTGGGGAGGGTGGTGTCGATGGTCCAAGTTGGGCCAAGTGCTGCGCCCCCTGCATTGCCATTGGCATCGGTGTAGGTGCCACTCGATACGGTAATTGGCGTGTAGCTGCCAGATACATTGGCATTGGGCACAAAAGTGGCGGTGTAAACCTTGGGGTCATTGGTGACCGTGAAGTTGTTCAAGCTGCCATTGCTGAGCGTGACATCACTTGGCGTAAAACCCGTGGGTGCTTCGCTGAAGGTGAATGTGACAAGCGCCGTGTCACCACTCTTGAGCGTACTTGGTGCTGTGCTGGTGATGAGCAATGTGGGGGCAATGGTGTCCACCAAACCAATCGATGTGCTGACGGTGCTTTGTGTGGGCGAACCGCTGATGCTGCCATTGAGTTGCACCGACACGGTATAACTCTTGCCAGAAACCAACTGCGATGTCCACGAAGCGTCGTTCACCAAAGTCCACACATAGGTGCTTGGGTCGACGGTTGGCAAGTTGTTGGTCAACACCACTGCGGGGCTGCCATCGGTGGGTGTAAAGGTGATCCGTCCAATCGTCAAATTGCTGACAGCCGTGATGTCAGGACTGCTGACGGTGCCTGTCAGGTTCATGCTGATCAACTCACCGCCATTGAGACCATTGCTGCTGTCCACACTGGGCGGCGCCAAATTCAAATCGGTGGCAGGGTCAACAGGGCGGAAGGTCCAACTGGTGATGTTGCTGATGCCGGTAAAACTAGTGGCCATCGAGCGAAAAGCATCGTTGTCAATCAAGGCATGGTAGTTGTTGCCAACCACAAAATCAGCGCTTGGGTTGATGGTGACTGTTTTGTTCAAAATGCTGACTTTGGTCAAGTCATTGACTGCAATGGTTTCAAACACCGCGTTGGCAGTCTCATCCCATATCACAATCGACTTGTTGGCTTGCGCAAACACATTTTCACTGAACTGCAACTGCAAATTGCTGCCCGCTGCAATGGAGCCAGCCGTTTTGGTGGTGATGATGAGGCCAGAGTTATCGATGTCAACATTTTTTGTCACATACGACACCTGATTGCCCGCTGCATCATTGAGCGCAACGCTCACTGTGTGCGTGCCTGCACTCAATGTGGTAGCAGTGTTGTCGTATTGCCAAGCATTTGCATTGACAACGGTATAGGCCACATTGCCATCGATGTTGATCATCACACGGGTGCCATCTGGCGCGGTGCTGGTGCCGCTGAAAATCACTTGGCCGTTGTTGGTCACAAAGTCGGTGCTGCTATTGCCTGTGTCTGGGCTGATGGCGCCGATGGTGATCAGCTTGTTCTGAATCGCAATGTCAAGGCTGCCGTCGGGCAGATTCACCTCGGAATTGTCAACAACCAGTGTGCGTGTGGTGGCTGTCTTGAGTACTGTGGTGTCGTCGTTGGTGTCCACCAAATAGGTATTGACTGTGTAGGTGCCATTGGTAAATCCTGTGAATCGGGGCGCCTCCCAAGCGCCGGTGTTGACGGTGGCAAAAAGTTCAATAGGCGTGCCGGTTGTGGGGGTGATGACCAACTTGATACGGCTGCCATCTTCGGTGTTTGATGTGCCGTAAAAAGTCAAAGTGACATCGTTGGTGATGAAGTCAGTGCTGCTAAACCCTGTGTCAGTGCTGATGCTGTTAAGACTCAGCTGACTTGCACTGTAGACCAGGGCTTGCAATTCAGCCACGCTGTCGCTACCGGCGCCGCCGCTGTTGGCAATGGCAGTCAATAAGCTGGCCAAATTGTTGGCGGTCACGTCATTCACACCGATTTGCGTGAAGTCACTGGCTTGCAAACTGTATGAGGGTGTCACACCTGTGGCGGTATCTTGAACGGCATTGGTGATGTTGATAAGTGCGTTGATTTTGGCAACCGTATTCACATCGCTTGACGCTTGTCGGTCAAGCACATCGTTTACCAATGCCAAATAACTGCTTGTGGTGGCAACTGAGCCTGTCGTCGCACCCAACAGGTTGAGCTGTGCCGCGCTGACCGATGTGCCCTGATTGCCTGTGCCATCGGCCAATGCAAACACTGCCTGATAAGCCTCTACCAAAGCCTTCACTTCCAAACTGGTGTCTACATGCGTGGCTTGCACATTGGGTGTGGCCAGTGCGCTGTTGATCGCGCTCAACTGGTTGGCAGCAACCGTGGCACCCACATTTGCATAATCGCTCACTGTCGGTAAGGTACCCGAGTTTTGTTGTGCATAAGTGCTGATGACATTCAGAGCGGTGCTGCTGGTGTTCAATGCGGCATCAATCACAGCTTGCAAATCTGCCAAGGTGCTAACTGCTGCACCGTTATCTGATGTATTGGCAACGGCTTGCAACGCAACAGGCAGGTTGCCAGAATTGACACCACTGATGCCTAACAAAGTCAACTGTGCAACAGTTGGACCTGCATTTCCCGCAGCGCACGCCATGACAGCTGAAACAGCATCTGCCAAATTTTGCAACTCAACCACGCTATCGATGTCTGAATTGTTTTTCAGGTCAATCGCATCGCCCAGCAAACTGGTATTTACACCGGTGTTGGCGTTGGTCACCCCGACCAGGCTGTAAGTCAAGGCACTGGGGTTGCTGCTGTTGGCTGTGTTGTCAACACCATCAGCCACTACAAACAAGGCGTTGTATGCATTCACCAGCGCTTGCAATTTGGCAGTGCTGTTCACGCTTGTGCCAATCACTGAGGCGCTAGCTAACGCTGAATTGATAGGCGCCACACGCGTGCTGTCCACACCTGTCACACCCGCTGCCAAATAGTCGTTGAGGGTAGGTGCGGTACCGCTGTTGGCATCGGCATAGGTTTCGATCACGCTGCGTGCGCTAACTGCATCTGCGCTCGTGGTGGTAACCAATGCTTGCAATTCAGCCAGGGTGTCCACGCCACTGCCATTGTTGGCCGTGTTGGCAATGGCTTGCAGCACCGCAGGCATGTTGTCAGCGCTCAGTCCTGTGATGCCCAATGCCGTCAATTGCGCTTGCGACAAAGCGGTCGCCACATCACTGGCCTGTTGCATCACGAGCGAGGCGATGTTTGCCAAGTTTTGTAGAGGTTGAATGGTGTTGACATCGGCATTGGTTTTGATGTCAATCGCATCGCCCAACAAACTGGCTTTTGCTGCGCTGTCAATGCCGGTGATACCGATATAGCCATACTGCGCTTGTATTGGGTTCACGTTGGCGGCGTCATCCACGCCATTCGCTGCATTCAAAATGGCGAGATAGGCGTTCACCAATTGTTGTAGTTTGACAGTGGTGTCAATGCTGCTGCTCAGAACGGCTGCAGTGGCCAGCGCGTCGTTCAAGCTGGTCAGGTTGTTGGTATCAACGCCCGTGACACCAGAGTCAGCGTAGTCCGCCATTACAGGAGCAGTACCGGTTGGCAAGTTGGGAAGAGGCAATGCGTTGCGATCCGCAAACACACCCAGCGTGAACAATGCAGGCTCGCTGCTGCCCAAAGAGGGATTGATCAGCGCTTGTATTTTGCCTATGCTGTCCACATCAGAACCACTGTCGCTGGTGTTGTTGATCAGATCTACAACATAAGCCAGATTGCTTGCATCAACACCAGTCACACCTAAACTTTGCAAATCTGTGACGGTTAAGTTGGTGTCACCTCCAGCTGCAGCTATTACGGCGGTTGTTGCATCTGCTAAGGTTTGAAGTTCAGCAACTGTGTCGATGTCAGCCAACACTTTTTGATCAATGGCGCTACTGAGCAAATTGCTTTTCAAATTGCTGTCAACACCTGTCACACCAATGGTGCTGTAAGCCGCATTTGCCGGATAGGCTGGTTCGCTGGTGTTGCCAACCCCGTCGGCTAACCTGAAAAGAGCGTTGTATGCGTTGACAAAATTTTGTGCTTTGGCTGTGGTGTCAACTTGCGAGCCAACCACCGGCAGACTTGCCAAGGCGTAGTTGAAGGCTGCTAAGTGCGTGCTGTCGACTCCCTGTACACCAGCAGCTGCGTAGTCGCTCAAAGTAGGCGATGGGGCAGCATTAGTATCAGCATAGGTGGCAATCACACTGCGCGCAGTTGCCGCATTGGTACTGGTGGTGCTCACCAAGGTTTGTAATTCTGACAGAGTGTCTACACCCGTGCCATCGTCGGCAGTATTGGCAATGGCTAATAAAACGGCGGGCAAGTTATCTGTGGTGAGCCCTGTCACACCCAAGCTTGTTAACTGATCCTGTGTTAGCCCGATCATGCCATTGGCTTGGTGCATCACCGCCAACACGCTTTGCGCCAAAGCTTGTATTTCAATGATGGTGTCAACACCGGTGCTGAATTTGATGTCAATCGCATCACCCAATAAACTGGTTTTGGCAGCACTGTCTACGCCGTTGATGCCGATGTTTGCATAATTTGCTTGCGTTGGATTGATGTTCGATAAATTGTCCACACCATTGGCAGCATTGAAGATCGCCAGATAAGCATCAACCAGTTGTTGAATGGCAGCAGTGGTTGCCACATTGGTATCAGTCACACTGGCTGTTGCCAGTGCATCATTGATAGCGCTGACATTGCCCAAGATAACACCGGTTACTCCTGCTTGGGTGTAGTTACTCGTCGTGGGAGCTGTTCCCGTCGTAGCTGCTGGTGCTGGCGCAGTGTTGAGTAGTGCATATGTTTGTATCACCGATATCGCTTGCGTGCTAACAGTCAATGCATTGGTGATTAACGTTTGCAGTTCAGCGAGCGTGTCCACTGCCGTGCCATCGTCAAGTGTGCCAGCCAGTGCTTGTTGCACCTTATTCAAATTGCCGGCGTTGATCCCGGTGATACCCAGTTCCGTCCATTGCGCCAATGTCGGCGATGTGCCGCCTGCTGCACCAGTCATGACTGCTGCAACAGCGTCAGCCAAATTTTGCAATTTAGCAACTGTGTCGACGTCTGCTTTATATTTCAGGTCAATCACATCGCCCAGCAAGCTGATTTTGACATCGCTGTCCACTCCCGTCACACCAATCAAACCATATTGAGATTGCGTTGGGTTTTGGTTGTTATTGACATTGTCAAAACCATCCGCTGCCGTGAGCATTGCGTTGTATGCATCAACCACGGCTTGCAACTCAGCCGTGGTATCTACGCTAGTGCCTACTACCGGAACACTGGCCAAGGCATTGTTCAACGCTGCCAAGTTGTTGTCATTGACCCCTGTAACGCCTGCTGCCGTGTAATCTGCAGTTGTGGGGGCCGTGCCACCGTTAGCAATCGCATATGCGGTGATGACGTTGCGAGCAGCCGTCAAGTTGCTGCTGGTGTTCGTCACCAAAGCCTGCAACTTGTCCAAGGTGTCCACCCCCGTGCCGTCATCTGCTGTATTGGCAATGGCCAGCAAAACAGCGGGCCAATTGTCAGCTGAGATACCAGTGATGCCAAGTTGCGTGCTCAGTTGTGACCGTGTCAATCCCGACACACCTGAAGCCGCGTTCACCGCTGCAGAAGCGGCGTCTGCCAATGTTTGAATTTCTCCGGTGAGGTCAACAGCCGTGCTCTGAAGTGCATCTAATTTATTGCCAAGCAATTTAGCTTTAGCTGCATTGTCAACGCCAGTGATGCCGATCAATCCATACTGACCTTGCGCTGGTAACGCGCCGCTGTTGGTGGCATTGTTAGCTTGACCATCTGCCGCATTGAAAACAGCAAGGTAGGCATTCACCAACGCTTGTATTTTGCTCACGCTGTTGACTTGCACATTCGTCACAGTGCTTGTGGCTAAGGCATCGTTGATGGTTGCGAGGTTTTGTGCATTGACTCCAGTGATGCCAGCATTGGCATAGTCGCTGACAGTAGGGGCTATACCAGTGGGGGCTGTAGGTTGTGGGCTGGTGTTGGCCAGTGCATAGGCTTGAATGACATCCACCACAGCTTGCGCTGCGGCTTGACCAGTGCTGACCACACTTTGTAACTCTGTCAATGTGTCAACATCAGAGCCATTGGCATTGGTATTGGCAATGGCTCGCAACACGGCTGGCATGTTGCTGGCATCAATGCCTGTGATGCCTAGGCGAGTGAGTTCATCCAAGCTTGGCCCGGTGTTGCCAGCCGCACCTTGAAGCACTGCGTTGACAGCATCGGCCAAGGCTTGAATTTGAGGCGCTGTTTGTATGTCAGCATTGCTTTTGATATCAATCACATCACCTAACAAACTTGTTTTGGTTGCGCTGTCGATATCAGTAATGCCAAGCAGCGCATACACACTGTCAGCGGGGTTGTTGCCATTGAGCCTGTCATCCGTGTCGTTTGCTAAATCAAACAGTGATTGGTAGGCGCTGACAATGGCTTGTATATCTGCAACTGTGTTCACATCGCGGGCTGTGACAGCAGCGGTTGCTAAGGCAGTGTTGATGCTCGCAACATTGTTGGCATTCACACCAGTTACGCCCACATCCGCATAATGACGCTGGGTGGGTGTTGTGTTGCTCGCGTCATTGGCATACGCTTGAATCAAGTTAAGACTCAGCACAGTGGTGCAACTGTCCACCAGGCTTTGGATCAATGCAGGCGTACTCACACTTTGTGCATCCACATTCAAGGTGGCTAGTGCACTGTTGATGACGTTCACGTTACTCAAATCCACCCCATGAATACCCAATACTTCAAAGTCGGCCACCGTGGGGGCAGGTGTATTTGTGTCGTTCACATTTGACTGTGCAAAAGCGCTGACGCTTGTGAGCAATTGCAGCTGAGCTTGATTGACTTGATAGGGGTTGTAGCTACCAGAATCTGCGCCATCAGTGCCGAATACTCTTGCGGTCAATGTTTTAGCGCCAATACCGCTCTCAGCCATTTGAGCCACGGTGAATTCAATATTTGCAAACCCGCGTGAGATGTCAACGCCTGTCAGCGTATAGGTCACAGTTTGTACAGTACCACCGTTAGACGCGGGCCAATCCACCGTCAATTGGTCACCCACCAAAGCCTCTGCGGGTAAAGCAACTGGCAGTCTCAACGCTAGGCTCAACCCATTGAGTAACACTTGTCCGTCCGCAAGTTCTTTTTGCGCGTTTGCCAACGCATTCAAACTTGCGTTACTGCGTGTAGATGCACCTGTCTCTTCATCTGCTTTAAGTTGATTCATCAGCACAGGCGTATTCAATGTGCGTTGACTGGCAACTGGCACAGGCAACTCGGCCAGCGCAGCCTGCGTGCCTTGTTCAAATGTTTTTGCGCCTTGCAAAAGCATTTGCGAAATCACAGTTTGTGTATTAGCGCTGTTGTCACTCAGCGTATTTACATATTGTTCTATCGTTGCTTGAGGGCTGCCTGTGATGGCATCATTGCCAGACAATTTCACCAATAATTGACCATAAAGCTCTGCATCTGACAGGCCGTCTGCTTCGTTGTATTGACTGTTTTGTGTGCCGCCCGTATTGATGATCGTCACAAACGGTTGCAGAATACTTTTTCCATTCAGCAGCGCCTGCCCTACCTTTTGGTTGCTGTCATTTACAGCCGTGATACTGAGTGGTTGAGCCTGTGTTGACGGCACCACCGTACCGTTTGCAATAGCCAACTTCACTGCCATCTCGGTTACCGGCGTGATGGACACATTCAAAGTACTTACATCTGCCGCAATCACCACAAAAGCACGCAAACTGTTCACCAACGACAACTGCAAGCCTGTGTGTTCGTCAACATAGTCCACATCGGTGGCGTTACTGTCCGATAGTTCCAGCAGAACCGCACCGACATATCGTCCAGATAGGCTGACGGTGCAGGTGCCGTCAGCCATCGTCTGTGTGCTGATCAATGTGCCGTCACTGCCGAACACCTTGAGCTGCTGCTGATTGATCATTGGCCCTGCTGCTGCCTTCACAATCAGTTGCTTGTTTTGCGTGATAGCTTCCGGGACTGGTGTGATCGTGCCACCGCTGCTTCCAGTACTGCCACCGCCGCCACCACCGCCGGTTGCGGCTAATGCAAGCGTAACGGCTAACAACTTTGTGCCACTTGATAAACCAGAATCCGCATCGCTGGATTTGACAACTGAAGCCTGCTCTTGAGCTTGCTCCACTGAGTCTTGAACAGCATGGCTCCATGACGAGGTAGGATTTTGTGAATCCTCCAACAATGTGTTGGCAGTTATTTCTTCCTCATCCAAAAATAATAAAGTAGTGCTACGGTCTTTTTTTGCATAAGTCACACCGTCTTGGATCCTCAACTTTTTGCCGGATTTCAGTGTGATCACGAAATCTGTTTTTTCAACCTCGATCTTTGCAACATCAGCATGCCGCGCATTGATAAGAAAGCGTTTTGGTCGTTTTGGGTTTTCTAATGTCGCTGTGTTGTGGGTTGGTGTCGCCATGGAAGCTGCCTGATTTCTATTCCGAATCGCAAAATGCGCGACCAGTACTTTTGTTAAAAATACTGAGATTTCTACTAAATTAACAATTATTTAGAAGAGTTGATTCATTAAATAGCTATTTACTGCTAACTGCGGAATTAAAGACCGGCATATTTGTTGAATTTTTCCCGCTGTAAAGGGATTTCCTCTTTATCAGCGCTGCTAGGTAATGCCAGTGTTAGTCGCTATGTCGATTGGGTGTCACTTAAAAATATTGAAACTAATATCTTTACATTCATTAACTTACATCTAGATGACTAAATAGTAACTAAATAATTCGTGCAATTGTCATAGCCGAATTCGCGCGGAGTAATTGATGCATACCTTAGTGTTGGTTTTAGAGCTTAGAAGGTTCTGTTCATGAGTACCACCCAAAACGTGCCGTCAGTCTGGCCGGGCTATGTCGCTGCTATTGCCAGTTTGGTGCTGAGTTTGCTGCTGCTGTTGGCCATCTTGGTGTTTGCCTTGACCCAAGTAGGAAATTTGGTTTCTGCTTACATGCAAGAGTTGTTACGCACAAGTTTGCAAGCAGAGCAACCGCATCCCAAGCCAATTGTCAGGCCGATGCGACCGACCATTGCTGCCCCGCCTCAACCTATCGACGAGCCATCTGAGGCAGTCGCACCTGGCACCCCCATGCGACAACTTCGGTTGATATTTGCGTCTGATGTGGCTGATATCCCCACTGGACAACTTGCGGAGTTGGTCGCGTCTATTAAGCAAATGCAAGCACCGCTGGAGACAGATTGGACGATCTGGAGCAATGTGTTGCCTTCTGAGCCTGTGATGGAGCGAACTGCCTATCGGCTCATGCTGATCGTACGTAAAGCGCTGATTGCTCAGGGAGTTCCTGAAAAACAAATCGATCTAAAGCTCAAACCGACGAAAGCATTGCCGCAGCGCTTTTCGCAAGGAGAAATTGTGATTCATGTTGCACCCTTGCATTTGATGTCATCAGAAAAGAGGTTGCCATGAGTCTGAGCCACGACGCATCCGAAGAAATCAACTTCTGGCCCGCCTATGTCGATGCCTTGATCAATGTTGTACTCAATTTGCTTTTCTTGGTGGGCGTGTTCACCATTGGTTTGGTCTCATTGAATGAACAAGCACTGTTCGCAGAGCAAGAGGCGAACAAACGAAAGCTTGCCAGTCTTGAATCTGCACGGTCGGTACAGGAGCGAAGACAAATCGCAGACGAAATATTGCGTTCTTTACCGCCTGCAACTACGGTGCTTAAAGTTGAACAGCCGCAAATTCATGAAATTTATTTCAAGTCTGAGACAAAGTTGAAAGTTGCTGCAGAAGCAGAGCAAACCAAACCAAACCAAAGCGCATCGGTTACCACATTTGAACAATACAAGCGCGAGTTGTCCAACGATGGTGATCTATCACGCATCACATTTGAGCCTAATCAATACAACCAGCCTCCAGATTGGGTTTGGCTTGAAGAGGTTAAGGCGCGTGCTAGCCAAAAAAGATGGTCCCTTTATGTCATTGCAGACCCGGCAAATCAGCGTCTGAGCAGAGAGGTTTATGCGCGCCTTGTGTTTGTTAGATCTGCACTTTTGCAGGCTGGCGCAATGCCTGAGCAGATTCAAATGAAAGTTACACCCGCAACAGAAATTTCATCTTTGCCACCTGGTGTCGAGCGCACCGTATGGGTGATCGAACGTTCGCGCTGAATGCTATCCCTATTTTGAAAGGCTCTTACCTATGACCAAACCACTCTCTATCCCCATACTCAATCAAGAAGTTATTCATCACCCCTTCAAACACGAGCGTCAACTAAAAGTGTTCGGCCACTGGATCGGCGCACTACTGCCATCGGTATTGGTGATTTCCAGCGGCTTATTATTTTTTCGATCAGCGGTGTTTTCATCAATTGCATCAACTCCACACCCCGAATTGGTCTACGCCATCTTAGGAACCTTCTTGCTCGGTGGCGTCTTGACCTGTTTCACTTTGTACCGCTACACCATAGAAGGAAATTTGATTCATCAATGGTCCCATTTGAAAAGCAGTCAAAGAGGACGCTTGCTCGACACCCTGCAGTGGAACTCCTATTTGGTGCCTTTGTTTGAGATCATGCTGGGTCAAAGACAGCTCAGTGCTGGCAGTCGACAAGCTGTGGTTGAACAAGAAATCGTTGCTGTCAATGATCGTTTCAACGACCGATTGTCGTTGCCCAACTATTTGGCGGGAGCCTTGATCGGTCTGGGCTTGGTTGGTACGTTCGTGGGTCTGCTGGGCACGCTAGAAGATTTGGGCAAACTCTTTGGTGCGTTGGTGCAGACCGGCTCTGCCAACGCCAATCCTGTCGATGTTTTTTCAGACATGGTGCGTCGATTGCAAGACCCAATGCGCGGAATGGGAACCGCGTTTGTGGCGTCGCTCTACGGCTTGCTCGGCTCACTGATTTTGGGTTTGCAAATTTTGGCCGTCAGCAAGGTCGGTCGCGGTTTGATACACCAATTGCATGTGTTGGTGCGACGCACAGACATTCCAGACGCCGAAGTCACGCTCCCTAGAGCTTCTACGCATACCAATGAACAAGTCATCGCAAGAAATGATGCCAAGCAAGTTCAGTGGCTATCCGATTTGGGTAGCGCTTTGCGTACACAACAAGATCAGCAACAAAAACAAACCGACGCGGTACGTCATGAGTTACTTGCTGTCACCAAAGGTAGCCAAATGGTGACTGAAAAAATTTTAGATCACCTGACCATCACATCCAACGCTTCTTTGGCAGAGCAAACAAAAAGGTGGCAGGAGATGAGCGACATGTTTCGCACCCACCTTGAGCAAAACCATAACGAAACACAGCTCTTGCGAAGAGAAATTTTCAATGTTATGCAGACATGCCAATCAATCGCCATAGCGGTACGCACCAGCATGAGTGCGGAGGAAAAGTTTAGGCAAACAGTTCCTCAAACCGCCTATTGGCAAGACGCTTGGAGCAAAGTGCAAACCTATTTGCAAAAGTCCACCACAGACCAAGCCTTGGTGGAGTTGTCCCGCATATCCACACAACAAATCCAACTGATGGCTGATATTTCAACCACTTTGAAAGCAATGCACACAGAACGTGTGCGCAATTGAGCAATCCGAATAACTGAAAGTGAATGATGGCCACCACTCGTCCTGTATCCCCTAATAAAGCTGAAACAAAATTGACAAGCGATACGGTTGATTCCGTTCGCAATGCAAATGCATCCACTAAATCGGCGCAACAACCAACCAACAGCACCGGTGCAAAGTCAGTCAACTTAGATGTGATACGCAAGGACATTGCGAAAGTGGAGGTCGTAGACACCGACTTTGTTCTTACTACCAAGTCTGGTAGAAAAATTTTGATCCGTGACGGTGCTTTAAATGCTGTAACCGACGAAGAATTTTCGGTCGTTTTTTCAGACGATGAATCCGTGTCAGCGAAAGTATTGTTCAACGAATCGCAAAGTACAGCCATTGATACCGCTCCTCTCAATTGGAGTGATGCTGCAACCGCAGAAACTGCTGCATTGGTCATAGCCGCACCTATCGTCAGCGGCGTTTCATACACAACATTGGGTGGGGCTGCCTTGTTAGCGGCTTTAGCGGCTGGAGGAGGGGGTGGAGGCTCGACGCCACCCAATGACGCAGCAAAGGCCAAAGCAGCACTCGATGCCATCGGCAAGTTTGCAAACGACAACGCTGATTCAATGCCTACAAAAAGTAATCAATACATTGGCACAGAACCAACCGTAGAAACCTATGTCACAGCCGGTGTCATTGAGGTCAATGCCCTAAGCGCCGCAGCCATCAATGACGCCTTGGCTACAGAAAAAGTAACGGCTGAGTCTGTTAACACGTTGGATAAGCTGCAAGCACTGGTCAATGCCTACAACTTGGTGCTGGCGCTTGCCAACGGTGAAGCCACATCAGCCGCAACGCGTCCTACAGCAGATCAATACACTTTGCTAGGTGTCAGAGGTTTAGAGGCAGTTGATCCAGGCAATACAAGCGCCGTTGCCCTATTGGCCGCCAAAACCAAACTACTGAGTGATGTGATTGATCGCAAGGTATTTGGTGATGTCAACACCATCAAGGAAATTCAAGCCTTATTGAACAGCGTAACTGCGGTCATCGATGCCATTGCCGGCGGCACACTGACGAAAGAACAACTCAGTGGATTAGGCATCACTGGTGTGACAGATGCCAACATCGCATTGATCATTAATGCCATCGATAAAACCAAAGACGATGGCACCGATGTTGATACATTCATTGAGTTGCAAAATATCGTCGATGTCATCAATGGCGGAGCAGATGCCAGAAGAGCCTTAGACATCATTGTGCAATACGCACAGACCAACGGCGGCATTCAGCCGAGCGCTGAGACTTACATGCTGGCTGGCGTCACAACCTCAGCCAACGCTAAAATTACTTCGATAGAAGCAGCAGCTTTCAACGACGCTTTATTGACACCCGATGTGATAGGTGCAAGTGTCGACACCATTATTGAATTGCAGGCGCTGGTCGATGCCTACAGGAAAGTATTTGTCTTGGCGGATGGTTTTCCTAACAATGCCGAAGAAGTCAAAGATCTGTCACAGTCAGAATTTCAGCGCATTGGTGTCAATACAAATGGGTTGAACAATGAAAGCAGTCGCTTGCGTCTGCTCAATGATGTCATAGATGGCAAATCGTTTGACGATGTGAATACCATCGCTGAAATCAATGATTTGGTACGCATAGTCAATGCTGTTCAAGATCGGGTGGCTGGCAACCAGATCGCGATAACTGTTGATGACTTCAAAGAACTCGGCATCAAAGGCATTACTGCAAGTAATCTCGATACTTTGATCAACGCAATCGCCAGTCACAGTGCACAAGATACCGATACAGTTCAAGAGTTACAAAGCCTTTTGTATTCCAATCTCACCCTGACATTTGACGGCGTCAGTGAGGATTTAGGCTATCGCAACGATGATTTCATCACCAGCGATAACACGCTCATTTTTTCCGGTACAAGCAATGCCATCGATGGCACCAAAGTGCGCCTGACATTGATGCGCGCGAATCAATCCGACATCACGGTCGATGGTGACATCATCGACGGACAATGGCACATAAACCGTGGTACCACACTAGATGACGATGAATACACTGTCAAAGTACAGTTGTTTGACGGCATCACGCCCTTGCCAAAAGTGGTGACATTCGCTCAGCATGTCACGGTAGATACCCATGCCGATAGAACCTCTGACCCCGATTTGAACAACCAAACCATTTCCATCACAGCGATCATTGACGATACGGGTGTCAGCGATAACGACTTCAAAACCAGCGATACATCACTCACTTATAAGGGAACGAGCACTGCAGTTGACGGTACGCATGTTGCCGTCAAGGTGGATGGTCTCCTGAATTGGACCGTTGTGCAAAACAAACAGTGGCGGTTAGATAACACCGGAATTACATTAACACCAGGTGTACACACCATCGAAGCTTACTTAACAGACGCTGCAGGCAACCAAGCTGGAACAAGCGCTGTTCAAACTGTGACGATAGAAACCGCTGCATTGAAGTTGAACTTTAAAACAGAAGGACCTATTGGCAGTTCATCTAATTTGATTCTGCAATTCAGCGAGACAGTCATTGCAGGTGGCGGTAAAAAAATTGTCATCACAGATTTAAGCGCTCCCAATTCAACACCGTGGACTATCAATTCCACTGACACAACACAAGTCACGATTGAAGGCAGTAGGGTCATCATTAACCCCACCAACGACTTGGTTCCAGGAAAACAATACCTCGCCACGATAGATGCTGGCGCTTTCGAGACAAGTGCAGGCGTTCAATATGAAGGATTGTCAGTCAACGCCGATTGGACATTCAATGTCGTTGATCCCTCGATGGTGGTCAGCTTTGCCGGCCTTGGTATTGATTTCACCAACGGCATCAACCAGACCGAATTGGCTTCTAGTGCGCTGGTTGTATCTGGCCAGATTTCAAGTACCAATTTGAATGTGATCACGGAACCAAAAATAACCAAAATAGTGTTCACAAGTTCTGTTCCCGCCAACTCATTTGAACTGGTCACCGATTTACCCGCTGTGGACAGCAGTTTCAACTGGACATTGAATAACGCTCCTAGCTGGACAAGTCAATTGGTTTCAGGGCAAACCTATACCGTTACGGCTCATTTACAGGCGAATATTGGTGATGCCACTGTGACATCTGTTTTCAGCAGTGCCCCCATGCTGGTTGATACAGAGGGGCCTGTTCTCACAAAAGTGGAATGTGATAAATCGTTCATCAAACAAGGCGATTTTGCAACTTACACATTCACATTCAACGAAGATCCCCTAGGCACTTTTGATATCAATGACCTGACTGTCGCACAAGTTGGCAGTCTGAAGGTGGGGCAATTCTTAAGTCTGACAGGCTCAGGTAACACGCGTACGGCGCTTTTCCGTGCCAATGATGGGGTGACATTTACACCCGCCATCGACTCACCTACGGTGAAAATCAATCCAGGCAGTTTTTCTGACTTCGCTGGTAATGTGGGGACGGTCGGATCGACAGTGGTGCTACCTAACTTGAAAATTGACACACAGGGATCTAATGTCACGGGTGTGGTCATCAGTGGCGTCTTACAAAGCGGTGCTGAAGTACAAGAGGGCACATTGGTAGAAGGTGACAAGGTCAGAGTGACCGTCACCATGAATGAAATCACGCAAGTCATTGGCACACCATTTTTCAATGTCAATGTAGGCAATGCCGTTAGAAGAGCCAGCTATGTGCGAGGCAGTGGTACCAATACCTTGGTGTTTGAGTACACCTTGGCTGTGGGTGATAGTGACAGATCGGGTGGTATCACGGCTGATGCTAAAAGCTTGCAGCTTGGTGCTGGTCGGATCATCGACAACTATGACAATACATCGTTCATAGATACACCAGCCATTGCGGATGGCACCAACAGATTAGAGGTTGTGACCAGTGGCTCCAGCGATGCGCTGACATTGATACAAAACTTTGCGCAATCCAACACAGACCCATTGCATTTGGTTGCCAATGTGGCAGTGCCAACGGTACAAAATTACAGCGACGCACGCATCTTGGGCGTCACAGTTGACAACATTGATGCCATCAACAATTCGTTGGCAACAGCCGTGATTGATATGCAAAGAATCAATTCAAGGGAAAAATTACAAGAATTGGTCAGTGCGTATCTCAGTATTTTGGGGTTGGCGGATGGCGACAACAATACATCGAATGATGGCAATCCAAGTTTTTTGCAGTATGGACTGATTGGCGTGCAGTTTGTGGATACTGCCTACAAAGCAAGCCTGCTGGGAGATGTGATAGATATCAAACAAAAAGCAGATGTAGATACAGTCGCAGAAATTCAAGACTTGGCAAATGCAGTTGCGGCTGTGATGAACCAAGCGCGCGACATACCTGGCCTGACGCTAGAGCAGTTGACTGGCAAGCTCACCATCAAAGATGTCACAGCCGACAACTTTGCGGCAGTTAAGCATGCCATTGGCAAAACGGTTGACGATGGTTTTGAAATAAATACGCTGCCAAAGTTACAGGAGATCGTAACCAAAGCAGCCAGTAAAGCATCTGCTGCATTGTTGGCATTGCAAAAATTCGCCAACGAAAACACCGAATCATGGCCGGTTACAAGCAACAACAATAGTTATAAAGGCGATGTGCCTACTTGGAGTACCTATTACGATACCGGTCTAGACAGTGTGCCGGGCGTCACCGACGCCAATATGACTGGCTTGATCAATGACGCCCTGGCCACCCAAGCTGTTACCGGCTCACGCATTACTACTTTTGCGGCATTACAGAGCTTGGTTTCTGCTTACGCCGCTATCGTCAAGCTGGCTGACGGCAGTGGCACTTCAAGTCCAGTCGATTTGCTCGGTCCCGAGAGTTACAACCTGGTTGGTGTGACGGGCTATGAGTCGTCTTCAGACTCAACAAGCATCACAAAAGCACAGTTACTGAGTGACATCATAGACCGCAAGCGTTTTGATGACATCAACACCATCAAAGAGATCCAAGCTTTGGCGGATGCTGTTTCAGCAGTCATTGCCAATGCGGCCGGTTTAGGGAGCGTCACCATTGCGCAACTCAAACTTTTAGGCTTTGATGTGCCGGCAAACAAAATCGCTGATGTGGCGAACGCGATTGAAGTCACACCCGACGACGGCAAAGAAGTTGACACTTTCATTGAGCTGTTTAATTTGATCAATTCAAAATTAGGTGCTGTTGACAAGGCGATATCTGAAATTGCGTTGTTTGCAGATCAAAATAGCATCTCACAGCCAACACCGATTGGAAGCTTTACTTACCAAGGCAAAGCGCCAACCATTGCCACTTACACCGCTCTAGGACTAACGGGTGAAGCTGTCACGGCAGATGAGGTTGCAGCCTTCAACGATGCGCTAGCCACTAAAAATGTGACTTATACAAGTGTTGATACCAAAGAAGAAATTCAAGCACTGGTGGACGCATACCGCTCTGTTCTGAAAGCAGCTGACGGTACTTTTACGCCGAACCTTGAAAAATTAACACTACAGCAATTTAGTCTTTTGGGTGTTACAGGTCTAGACATCACCCAAGAAGCTACTACTGACATCAGCAATCAGGTTATTGCTGCGCGCGTGCAACTTTTGAGCGATGTGATTGACCGTAAAAGTCAGCAAGATGTCAACACGGTACTCGAATTGCAAGCGCTGGCGGACATTATCGTTCGTGTAACTAACTTAGCCAAGGGCGTTGACGGGCTCACACGTGAAGATTTGGTGCAGCTCGGCATTCAAGGTGTAACAACAGACAATCTGGCTGCAGTTTTACAGGCCATTAGCGGCACAGTAAACAACGGTACTGAAGTGGATACCTATGTGGAGTTGCAAAATTTGGTGGTAACGCCTGCTGTGAACAGGTTCACATCTGCGCTAGCACTGATTCAAGCCTATGCCAAAGCAAAAACGAACCCTGCAGACTTAGGAGCTGCGCAAGAACAACCTACCGCTCAGACCTATCTAGACCTTGGAATCGCCAATGTTTCATCTGACAACGTCAAGTCGATGAACAGTGCCTTGGCAACCGCCAGCGTGACAGACCAGCAGGTGCTCACAGCACGCGATGTTCAAAATATAGTCAATGCATATATTCAAATATTGGCAGCAGCTGATGGCAATCCGAATACCGGCATCATCAATCCCAATGACTACACTTTGTTAGGCATTGATGGTGTTGTTGGCAGTGAAGTCAAGATCAGCTTGCTCAGCGATGTGATTGATCGCAAAGTGTCCACTGCCGTCGACACGGCAGATGAATTGCAAGCCCTGGCCAGCATGGTGGCTGCGGTCATGAAATCAGCTGCCAGAGCCACGGCAGGTGGCCTGAGCAATGCGCAACAGTTAACAGCGCTGGGTGTAACCGGTGTCACCGCTGACAATTTCTCAGCAGTGCTCACGGCCATTCAGGGCACCACATTAGACGGCAAAGGCGTAGATACAGTCAAGAAACTGCAAGACTTGGTCAACGGCGTGCTGGGAACAAAAGCAAAAGCCATGCAGGTTATTGTGGACTTCGCCAATGACAACACAGCATCGCAGCCCTTGACTGGGGCAGGCGTTGTCTATAACGGCGTTCAACCGTTGGTACAAACATATCTTGATGCCGGTATCACAGGGTCAGTCACAACGGCAGATGTGGCATCTTTCAACGATGCATTGGCGACCAACTATGTGACGGGCGCTAAGGTCAGTGACATTGCCAAACTTCAAACCTTGGTAGAGGCTTATCGCAAAGTTTTTGCTTTGGCTGATGGCCCCGCCAATCCGACAACTGCGTCTGCATTGACCGATGCCGAAGTCGCCGTGCTTGGTGTCGAAACTCCCATCACAGGTACCAACCGGTTGACACTGCTCAGTGACATCATCGACAGGCAAAGCCGATCGGGTGTCAACACAATTGCCAAAATCAATCAACTTGCCGCCATCACAAACGCCATTCAAGACCAGGCAGCGGACCTGGTGCCGACCCGTAACTTATCGGTCGAAGATTTCACCCTGTTGGGTATCAGAGGTGTCAGCAGCGCTAACTTGAGTGATTTCTTGTCAGCGATTCAAAAAACCGATGCGGCTGGTGCTGACAGCGTGCCTGAGTTGCAAAGCTTGCTGTTCAATAGCTTGCGCGTCGATTTCACAGCCATCAGCGATGACACCGGTGGCAGCAACACCGACTTCATCACCAACGACAAAACACTGACATTCAGTGGCACTAGCAGTGCAGCCGACGGCACCAAAATTCGCCTCACCTTAAAACGTGCAGGCCAAACCGATATCACGCTTGACGGGGTGGTGTCCAACGGTCAGTGGTCTATTTCGCTTGGCACGGACTTGGCTGATGGAAGCTATGCGGTGAGCGCCCACTTGATCGACGGTACAACACCACTACCCACGCTGTATATCTTTTCGCAGCCTGTGGTGGTTGATACATTGAAGAACGACCCTGAGCTGGTGGGTAAAACAATTTCGTTCGAGGGTATTTCTACTGACACTGGTGTGCAAGGTGATTTCACAACGAGTGACACCACGCTCATTTTCAGCGGTAGCAGTACGGCTGCGGTAGGCTCATATGTGGCCGTGACCGTAGATGGCGGTCCCATGGTCTATGGCAGGGTAGGGGACGGCAAAATTTGGACTGTCAACAACACAACACAAATATTGAGCAAGGGGACGCACAAGGTTGTGGCTTTCTTGACGGATGCTGCAGGCAACATCATTGCTTCAGATGTTGAAAAGACTGTCACGATTGACACTGCCGAAAAACTGCTTGTGAGTGATGTCACCAAAGGACCGATTGCCAGCAACACGCAACTCAAGTTGTTTTTCAGTGCACCCGTTGTTGCGGTTGACGGTAAATTCATCAATCTGGTGGATGAAAGTGATGTTGCAGGACGAGTCATTAGGCTATCCGTCAAAGATGCACAGGTCTCTATCAACGGTGCAGAAGTAACATTGAAACTTTCGACTGCCAACGCACTGGGAGCAGGTAAAACCTACCATGCCACTGTTGACGCGGGTGCTTTTGTTTCAACGGCAGGTGCTACTTTTGATGGGTTGTTAGGTGCTAATGATTGGCGCTTCCAAACCGTCGATCCCTCCACCACCATCACCATGGTTGGCACAGCCGTTGATGCAAGCAACGGCCTCAACGCCACCGAGCTGGGTGCACTCACCATTTCGGGTGTGGCATCTAGCCCCAGTTGGGTGTCGGTGAGCAATGCGAAAGTGACAAAGCTCACTTTTACCAGTACAGATTTGGTTTCGCCACACACCTTTAGCGTCAATACCAATGTCAACATCAACCCTGACCGCACATGGTCGGTGGCCAATGGTTCATTAGCGACGAATAACTTTATTTCAGGTAAAAGTTATACCGTACAAGCAACACTCACCAGTACCATCAATGGCACCGATCTCACCACTGTCATCGGTAACAACACGCCGGTGTTGCTGGACACGGTGGCTCCGGGCGTGACCATCACCAGCGATGTCACGCAGTTGGCCTCAGGCCAAAAAGCGGTCTTTACTTTCACATTTAGTGAAGTGCCTGTTGGATTCACCGTGGAAGATATTACGGTGCGCAAAAGCGGCACTACCCCCTTCGGTGTTCTGAGTAATTTCAAGGTCACGAGCGACCCCAAAATTTACACTGTCGATTTCTCGCCCACTGCTGGCCTCTCTCTGGGTAGCACGCCACTGGTTGTGGTCGCCAAAGATAGCTACACCGACGCTGTGGGTAACCTAAACAGCAGCGATGTATCCTCTCCCTCGGTGCAAATCGATACCCTGGCACCGTCGGTTAGCAGTGTCATCATCAGCGGTGTAGACAATTTAAATGCTGACAAATTGGGTAAATTAGATGTTGGTGACAGAGTCAAGATCACCCTCAGCATGAGTGAGGTCACCACGGTCGATGCTCGCAGCACACCGGTCTTCGGTTTTGATTTGGGCGGTGTCAATAAGCTGGCCAACTACGACCGTAACAGTAGCAGTGGCACAAAGCTGGTCTTTTATTACACCATCGTCAGCGGCGATAACGACACCGACGGCAGCGGGCTCACTGCAGTTGCCAATGGGTTGTCCCAAGCATCGCTATCAGACGCTTTTGGCAATATAGGTTCGCTCAGTACACCAGTTGCAGCCACAAACAACATCATCGTTGACACCACCGATTCTGCTCTCAAGTCGCTGGCTGCTGCAGCACTAGCCAATAATGCATCGCCCACCGCCACACCTTTAACGCTTTATCAAAAATCAGGCGCGACAAATGCCATTGGAAGCAATCTAGATTCCTACAACAGCGCACTGAACAGCTCTACTGTGATTGACAAATCAGTCGACACCACAGCAGAGGTGCGAGATCTTGTCAACGCTTACAACACCATTTTGAAATTGGCCGATGGTGGCAGCACTACCAGCACTTTTGCGACGGATCAGCAATATCAATTGATCGGTGTGACAGGCTTGGACAACCCAACCACTGTTCTGCGAACCGAAAAAGCCAATTTGCTCAGTGATGCGATTGACCGCAAATCCACAACAGATGTAGACACTGTGGACGAGGTGCAAGCTTTGGCCAACGCGGTGATTGCCGTCATGAAAACTGTCGGTGGTGAAAAAGTTCTTACCAAGGCGCAGCTTGAAGCATTAGGTGTGACGGGTGTCACAGATGCCAATTTGCCTGCACTGCTTGATGCGATTGATGGGACAGCACCGGATGGCACTGGGGCAAACACTGTGGCAAAGCTACAAAACTTGTTGACCCAAGGTGCGATTAACTCCGCCATCACCTTGATCAGCAATTTTGCGGGCGACAACCAAGAGTCAAGCAACACAGGTGACGGCCGAACTTTCAACTCCTACATCATCAGAAGCGGGGGCAGAAAACCAACTGTTAATGACTTCGCTACCGCGGGTGTTTTGCGTGTCACGGTGGAGAATATTGACGCCATCAATGACGCTTTGGCAACCAAAGACATTACAGCACTGTTGACTGATACGGCTGTTGAAATTCAGAGCATCGTAGATGCATACAACGCTGTTTTTGCGCTGGCGGATGTTACTGTTGTGAATACCACCAGGACCAATCCCAATACCAACAATCCACCTGTAACAGTTGAACAGTTCAAAGGCATCGGCGCTCAAATTGGCAGCACACCTGGAAATAGCAATATCTCATTGCTCAACAGTGTGCTAGATTTGAGAACCAGCGCAGAAGTTGACACGGTACAAGAAATCAACACTATTTTTGATGTTGTCAGTGCCATCATGGACAGCACTGGCAACCGATCAGCCAATTCAGCCGCACTACTGACCGTCAATAATTTGACAAATAAGCTGGGTCTTGGCTCGATCAATCAAACGAATATTGCTGGCATATTGAACAGCATCGCTAAACAAGCCAATGGTGACAAGATAGACACTGTGGCTGAATTGCAATCGTTGGTGAACTTTTACAACGCTGCAGCACCGACTGTCGTTTTGGCTGACGACACCGGGGTCAATACAGCAGACCGCCTTACTCGCACTGCTAATTTGACATTCGGCACGCCCAATTTTGGCGGTGTCAAGACTGAATTTAGCATCGATGGTGGCGCAAACTATGCGCTCACAAGTTCATATCAAGCACCTCAAATCACCGGTTCTTACACCGTCTTGGTTCGCCAAGTCAGTGCTGAGGGTTATCTCGGTCAGTCTCGCAGTTTGACGTTCAACTTGGATCTCAAAACGCCCGATGCCATCAAGCTCACGCCAACAAGCAGCACAAATGATGTGTACTACGGACCGAACGATTTTGGTAAATCCAAATCGATCGCACCCACAATTTTGTTGGCCAACGATAGTGACATTGCCGTTGTCACTTTGACTGTGAATGGTATTGATCCGTTGAGCGATCGGTTCACATATCTTTCCTCGGGCACAACTCAGGCGAGCTTCGCTCTGAATACCAATCAACCACTGTCAGCGGTAACAATTGGTGGCGTGTCAGGTGTTAACTTGAAGTACACATACACGGCAAGTAGTAATAGCGGATCTGTTGATTTTTCGTCGGATGCAAGCCGAAGCAGTCGCATGTTTACCAACCAAGAGGTGCAGGATATTGAGCGTGCACTTGGTTTTACTACCAGCAGCACAGCCAATACTACACGTACATTCAGCTTCAGTCATATCGATGGTGCAGGCAATAGCAATGCAGCAACTGGAGCTGCCACGGTAACATTGAAGATTGACAACCAACCACCGAGTAAGGTGTTGTTCGCTGGTAGCGATTCACAAGCAGAGGTTGGTTTTTACAATAAATTTGCCAATAGCCAAAGTGCAGCTGTTGCGATCGCAGCGAATATCAAAACACCAACAGACACAGATATTGCCAAAATCCAGTTGACCTTTGGCGGAACAGGGTTGAACTTTGCCAATGACCGTGTGTTGTTTGATGGGCCCAGCAACAGCTTGAAATTTCTGCAATTAGATCGAAATGACTCTGACAATGGCTGGACCATTGGTGGTGTCAGTGGCGTGGATTGGGTATATGACGCAACTAGTAAAGCCCTCACATTTTCGTTGAGTAGCAAAGGTGCGTTCAGAAACATAGATGTGGCGGCACTGGAGGCCTCATTGCGCTTTCAAATTCAGGGTAACTTGAACACGACAGAGGGTGTGCGCACATTTACCTTTGATCATATTGATGTTGCTGGTTGGTCAACGCAAACCACCAATAACGGCGCGACCAAGACCATTACAGCTGATTTTCAACCACCATCGGCGATTGATCTCGATGGCAACTCCACTGGCGTGATTGACGCCACGACGCTGCAATACCTTAATAAAAAGGTTGTCACAGACAATGCCAGTACCTTACGTATTGCGCCGCAAATGGGTGCATCGACTGATGGCGTCAACATTGCCCGATTCAGCGTGGTCATTGGTGGAGGCGTGCCCAATGAAGATCAGTTTTTGATGGATATAGATAGTTCTAGACCTGTCATCGTTGATCTCGCAGGCATTCTCAGAGCAGACGACCAGGCCACTGTGAACACCATTCTTGCCGGCGTGAGTAATGTGACTTGGGAGTACACAGCTTCGAGTAGAACCTTCACTTTTGCAAAGTCAACTTTGAATGGATTTGCGGTTGAGGAGGTGCAGGCAATTGAGAAATCATTAGCTTTCAAAACGAACGGCACCACCCAAGGCGATCGAACCTTCACATTCACCCACTTCGATTTTGCAGGCAATGAAAGTGCCACTGCAACAGCCACCATCAAGGTGGATACCTTGTCGCCAGGCGGCATTGATCTTGACAGCACCAAGGCTGGTGTAGATGCTACATCGCTTCAGTACTTCAACCAAACCGTTCTCGCTAGCAGCACTAAGTCAACGCTTATAGCTGGCGATATATCACGGCCAGCCGAGAATGACATTGCCACCATCAGTGTGACCATTGGTGGCGCGAAGTTTGACCCTGCCAACGATAAGTTTGTAATCAACGGCATTGTTTTAGCCCTTAATGTTGATCTGTCACCTACAACTCAACCTATCGCTGGTGTATCTGGCGTGACAATCAGTTATGCAAACAAAACCTTAACATTCAAAAAATCCAATGGTGATAGTTTTGTTGCTTCAGATGTTCAAAAAATTGAGAGCACATTAGGCTTTCAAACGAACGGAAACTCCCAGGGAGATAGAACCTTCACATTCACCCGTACCGACCAAGCAGGCAATGCAAGTGCCAGCGCCATAGCCACCATCGCGGTGGACACTTTCGTGCCAGAGGCGGTGGATTTGGACGGTACAACGGCAGGTGCACAAAACGGTAGTGTGCAAACAATGAATATCGCTTCTGTGGCCAACGGGGTGAGTGTTGCAAACCTCATCAACAAAGCGAGTACTGACGAAGGCGTGGCCAGTATCCAAGTGAGTATGTTGAATTCAGAAATGATCAGTGCAGATGACAAGTTGGGGTTTGGTCTTGGGTCTGTCACATTTGGGCGTGCAGTTGATGATTCCAACAACGGGCAGTCCATGACCATTGGTATCGCCACTGGTGTCAGTTGGCTGTATACGGCCGCTAATAAAACCTTGACATTCCGCAAAGCTAACAACACTGCATTTTCAGCAGGCGAAGTTCAGTCGATTGAAAAAGAACTGGTTTTCAAGACCACCACCAATGCAACTGCAGGCGACCGACTCTTTACTTTCACCCACAGCGATTTGGCTGGCAACATCAGCCCGTCCGCCACGGTCAGGTTTGCCACAGACCTCAAAGCCTCGGTGATCAACTTGGCCGGAACGGCAGCTAACTACAGTATCACCACCACCGCCGCTCTCACTTCCGCTGTGAAGATCGCTGCTCCGAATGCCAGCGTGACAGAAGAAGACCGAATTGCCAGTTTTCAAATCAAAGTGCAGGGTCAGCGAACTAGCAATTCTGAGCGATTTGTTATTGGTGGTACAGAGATCGATGCAAGCGGTAGTGTGTCATCAGGCTCCGTGACGTTGGCAGCTACGGGTGGTAGGGCCAATGGTTCGACTTGGAATTGGAACTATAACCCTGCGTCAGGTGCCTTTGTCTTTGCTGCAACCAATGTTGTGCGGGGTGTGACAACTGAGCAAGCTGCGGCGCTTCTAACCAGCCTGTCTTACAAAGCCACTACTGCTAACCCAGGCGATGATGTGCGGCAATTCTATATTTCTGCGACTGATTATGTCGGCAATAAAAGTGCGACGGAATCTGTTTCGACTGTGTTGATCAGCAACGCACCACCGGCCAAACACCCCACCATTTCAACGGCATTGTTGGATGGCAATGGAGACCGCCTCATTGGCGACAAATTCGTGCTGACCTTCAGCGAGGCTGTGAAAGTGTCGTCATTCCTTCCGACTGCGAGCAATCTGAAGTGGGCCATCAACTCAGGCTCCTTGGGAGATGGTTGGACGGCGCGTGCTGTGGACACCATCAGTGTCAATGGCGCAGACTATGCCACCAATTTCTTGGTGACGACGGGAGCTGGCGCGAACATTGTTGCAGGTCAAGCGCAAACCCTCACGCTCACGGGGCAACAAGGCGGGACTGGTAACTACAACGCGCAAGCAGGGGTTGTTTTGCCGACCTTCACACTCACCAGCCAGGCGGTCACTTTAGAAGCTTGGGTGTTTGCTGACTACAGTAGTTGGACAGGCGAGACCACTCAAAAATTTCAACGCATTTTTGATTTTGGAACTGTAGGTAACATTCCCCAAAACGGAAGCCCTGGCACAGAAATATGGCTGGGATTTGACGGAGCCTCCGGTAAATTAGCATTTGAATACATCAACAGTGCACCAGGACGACCCAGAAACGCCATTGGTAAGGTCTCAGCGAATGATCAGATGCCACTGAAGTCTTGGCAGCATATTGCCGTGACATTTGGGCCAAAGTCGCAGTCCCCTCTGGGTACGGCAACTCTTTATATGAACGGAGCGCCCGTTACTGGTGTAACCGTCACTTCATCAAACTCTGTTGATTTCGATAGTCCGTTGCTTAACTCTGTCGCCTTTAGCAGTAACCTCATCGGCAAGAGTAATTGGCTAGAAGATGCAGGTTTCAATGGCCGCATTTTTGATGCGCGGGTCTATACCAATGCGCGCACTGCTGTAGAAATTTTCAACGACTACAAAGGTGCGATCGATTATTCCGATCCCAAGATGATCTTGCAGTACGACTTCAATGGCAACGCCAATAATGGGGCCAGTGGAACATTTGGGACAAGCAGCATCGCTTCAAACCGCAACGGTAGTATTTTGAATAATACGACCTTCGCAGGCGGTGGAGGTACAACCATCACGGTGAGCTCTAGCAATGTGGAGGACACTGCTGAGGTCAAGGCCGCCGGTACACAAGTGGAATTTCAGCTGTACAAAAAGAGCGCAACGACGGTAGGTGGCCTAGGCAACGACACCATTGGTTCACTTAGCAGTGAAGATTTCAAAGGCAACAACTTCATCGCAGGTCAAGGTGGCAACGACACGCTGACCGGCGGTTCGGGGTCTGACACTTTTGCTTGGTTCAGCGGCGAAACAGGCTCTGACACGGTGACCGATTTCAAGGTGCCCGAAGGTGACATGATTGATCTTTCAGGCATATTTGCCAACAGAACCATGTCTGATTTGAACTTGTTTCTGCAACTCCAGATGCTGAGCAATAATGATGCGGTGCTGAAAATTGATGTGTCTGGCGCAAGTAATTTTGTTTCACCGACCAAAACCATCACCTTCACAGCCGGGGCACTCAATGGGTTGGACGACACCTTAGCCAAATTGGTGGAAAAAGGAGTCATCAACCTCACCAACCAAGACCGAACACCGCTGATGCTCGACCTCGATGGGGACGGTGTGCACACATCGTCGCTGGCTGATGGTGTGAAGTTTGACAGTGATGGGACAGGGCAAATGACCTTTACCGGTTGGTCTGATGGCAAAGACGGCTTCTTGGTGTTAGACCTGAACAGCGACGGCACGATCAACAACGGCACAGAATTGTTTGGCAACAGCACCAAGTTGGCTGATGGTCAAACCAAGGCCAAAGACGGTTTTGAAGCACTGCGCCAATACGACCTCAACCACGACAACTTGATCGATGCCAACGATGCGGTATTTGTCAATTTGAAGATTTGGGTAGATGCCAACAAAGACGGTGTGAGTCAAAGCGAAGAGTTGCATGGTTTGGCAGACATTGGTGTGCATGCGATGAAACTCAGCGCAAAGGTGGCGCATACGCTGGACAACGGCAATGTCTTGAGCCAAGTCTCCTCTTGGGTTGATAACAGGGGGCAAGAGCACGCTTTTGTGGATGTCACTTTTGCAACAAGCTGGCAATCGCAAGCGAATCACGCCGTGATGTAAAGGGCCAAGGCCACAGAGATAAACTAGCGGGTTAACGCTTTAACCCAACCCGCTGTGAAATCTTTACTGGCACAACGCCATCGCCTGAGTGTGGCGCCGATGATGGATTGGACCGACAGACACTGTCGGTTCTTCCATCGCTTGCTCACGCAACATACCTTGCTCTACACCGAAATGGTCACCACTGGTGCCTTGAAGCACGGTGATGTGCAGCGCCATTTGCGTTTCAACCCAGAAGAAAATGCGGTAGCTTTGCAACTTGGCGGCAGCGAGCCGCAAGATTTGGCACTTGCTGCCAAACTGGGCGAACAATGGGGCTATGACGAAATCAACCTCAACTGCGGTTGCCCCAGCGACCGTGTGCAACGCGGTGCGTTTGGTGCATGCCTGATGAACGAGCCCGATTTGGTGGCCGACGGCGTGAAGGCCATGCGCGATGCGGTCAGCATTCCCGTCACGGTCAAGCACCGCATTGGCATTGACAAGCAAGAGAGCTACAGCTTTGTGCGCGACTTTGTGGGCAAGGTCAGTGAAGCAGGGTGCGAGGTGTTCATCGTGCATGCACGCAATGCGTGGTTACAAGGTTTGTCGCCTAAACAAAACCGAGAGATACCTCCATTGCGCTACGAGTTGGCGTATCAACTGAAAAAGGATTTTCCGCACCTGATCATTTCGGTGAATGGCGGCATCACCACCAACGCACAAATTGCCGAGCATTTGCAATTTGTAGAAGGTGCGATGTTGGGCCGTGAGGCTTACTACAACCCATGGTTGCTCAGCACTTGGGATGCTGAGTTTTTCAACGACGCACACGCAGTGAAAACACGCGAAGCGGTTGAAGAAGCCATGGTGACTTATATGGACCGTGCGTTCAAAGAAGACGGTTGCCCTTGGTATGCGATTGCGCGCCACATGCTCGGCCTCTACCACGGTGAGCGTGGTGGTCGTCTGTGGCGACAGGTGTGGAGCAACCACAAACTCAAACCCTTG